>ENA-OOZG01000082-OOZG01000082.1-human-gut-metagenome-genome-assembly--contig:-NODE-82-length-77481-cov-9.071501_pt1 | contig 77481 bp, 73 predicted proteins | sample MGYA00241706_ERZ501384 | MGnify/ENA primary metagenome ERZ501384 (study PRJEB25962, sample SAMEA2042742) | human gut metagenome | biome: human gut; feature: human-associated habitat; material: faeces...
TATAGGAAGTGATGCTTTTTACAATTGTAGCAGTTTAACAAGTATAACAATACCAAATAGTGTAACGAGTATAGGAAGTGATGCTTTTTACAATTGTAGCAGTTTAACAAGTATAACAATACCAGAAGGAGTAACAAGTATAGGAGATTATACTTTTTTTAACTGTAGCAGTTTAACAAGTATAATAATACCAGAAAGTGTAACGAGTATAGGGGGTAATGCTTTTGATAGGTGCAGAAGTTTAACAAGTATAACAATACCAGATAGTGTAACGAGTATAGAAAATAGTGCTTTTTATGGTTGTAGTAGTTTAATAAGTATAATAATACCAGAAAGTGTAACTAGTATAGGAAAGCATGCTTTTGAAAGCTGTACTAGTTTAACAAATATAACAATACCAGAAAGTGTAACTAGTATAGGAGATAGTGCCTTTGGGTATTGTAGCAGTTTAAAAAGTATAACAATACCAGAAAGTGTAACTAGTATAGGAGATATTGCTTTTGAGTTTTGTAGTAGTTTAAAAAGTATAACAATTCCAAGAGGTGTAACAAGTATAGGCGAATTTACTTTTTATTGGTGTAGAAGTTTGGAAAGAGTATTATGCCTTGGTAATGCTTCAAAATTAGGTAGTGGAGCTTTTGATAACTGTTCATCAAATTTAAAAATCTATGCGAAAAATGGATTAACAGGATATGAAACAAATGAATGGAAAAACTATAGTAATAAACTAGTAAGATATGATGAAGCATTAAAGGATAAAAGTGTAACATTTACAAGTAGAAAACAAACAGAAAAAGTAGAATTATCAAATGATGTTTTTAAGTCAATAGCAAGCATAAAATCATATGAAACAGAAGATAAAAGTATAGTTTCAGTAGATAGTTCTGGAAATGTAACACCATTAAAAAATGGAACAACAAATGTAAAAGCAGTAGTACAGTATTTTGATGGAACAAAGGTTAATTTAACTGAAAAGATAGTTGCAAATGTAAAATCAACAGGAGTAGCAATAAAGCCATCTACATGGTCAATTGTTGATAAATATCAATCTCCTACTAAAAAAATGGCTGCAAAAGTACAACCAGTAGATACAGCATTTCAAGATGTAACATGGAAAAGTAGTAATACTAGTATAGCAACAGTAGACAAAGATGGAAATGTAACAGCAGTGGGAAATGGAACATGTAAGATAATAGCAACAACGACAGATGGATACAATAAAAGTGGTTTAAGTAATGTGACTGTGGATATAAAAGCTGAAAGTATAAATTTAGATAAAACAAGTTTAGATATTACTAATTTAGGAGTAAAAGAGAAATTAAAAGCAGATGTATCACCAAGTTTTTCAACAATAAATAGACCAGTAAAATGGAGTAGTAGTGATACAAATGTAGCAAAAGTAGATAGTTCTGGAAATGTAACATCAGTTGGAGGCGGAATATGTAAAATAACAGCAACAACAGCTGATGGAACAAATTTAAGTGCAAGTTGTGATGTTTCGGTAGGTATAAAAGTTCAAAGTATAAACTTTAATATATCAAGTTATAAAATAACAGATACAGCTCAATCTCCTTTATTTAAGCCAATCATATCACCTTCAAATGCAACTCAAAAGGGTGTGACATGGAGTAGCAGTGATACAAACGTAGCAACAGTAAATGCAAATGGAACTGTATCTCCAGTAGGAAATGGAACATGTAAGATAATAGCAACAACAATAGATGGAACAAACTTAAGTGCAAGTATAGATTTAACAGTAGATATAAAAGCCAAAAGTATAAGCTTTAGTTCTACAAGTTATAAAATAACAGATAAAGCTCAAACGCCATCATTTACACCAAAAATATTACCAGAAAACACAGCAAATAAAAATGTAACATGGAAAAGTAGTGATACAAGTATTGCAACAGTAAGTTCAAGTGGAGTAATAAAAGCAGTAAGTAATGGAACATGTAAAATAACAGCAACAACAACAGATGGAACCAATTTAAGTGCAAGTATGGATATTATAGTAGATATAAAAGCAAAGAGTGTAGCTTTGGATAAGACAAGCATGCAAATAACAAGTAAAAATAGTATAAATAAATTAGTAGCAACAGTAACACCAAGTCAGGCAAGTCAAAAAGTAGCATGGAGCAGTAGCAATGGAAAAATAGCAACAGTAGATAGTAAGGGAAGGGTAAAGGCAGTAAGTAATGGAAAATGTAAAATAATAGCAACAACAACAGATGGAACGAATAGAACAGCAAGTTGTGATGTTACAGTAGATGTAAAATTTGTAACAGGGATAAGTTTTGATTTTAATAGTTATACAATAACAAATGTAAATCAAACACCAGTGTTTAATCCAAACATAACACCAAGTGATGCAGAAGATAAAAATGTAAGATGGAGTAGTAGCAATACAAAAGTAGCAACAGTAAGTTCAAGTGGAGTAATAAAAGCAGCAGGAAACGGGACGTGTAAAATAACAGCAACAACAATAGATGGAACAAACTTAAGTGCAAGTTTTAATATAACAGTAAATATAAAAGCGACAAAAATAACATTGGATAAAACAAAAATAAAATTAACAACAGGAAAAGAAACAGAGAAAATAACATCAAGTATAGAACCAAGTATAGCAAATAAAGCGGTAAAATATACGAGTAGTAATACAAGTATAGCTACAGTAAGTAGTGATGGAGTAGTAACAGCGGTAGGAAGTGGAACATGTAGAATAATAGCTACAACAACAGATGGAAGTAAAGTAACAGCAAGTTGTGATGTTACTGTAAATATAAAAACAACAGGAATGAAGTTAGATAAAACAAACTATACATTTAATAAAGCAGAAACAATAAAAATAAATCCAGTAATAACACCAAGTAAAGCGTCAAAGAAATTAACATGGACAAGTAGTAATACAAAAGTAGCAATAGTAAGTAGTGATGGAAAAGTAACACCAGTAGGAAAAGGAACATGTAAAATAACAGCAACGACAACAGATGGAACAAATTTAAGTTCAAGTTGTAATATAACATCAAATGTAGAATATCAAAAAGGTGATGTAAATAGAGATGGAAAAGTAAATGTAAGTGATGTATTATATACAATGAATAAATACATGAAAGGAATATTAACAGATGAAGAAAAAGTAATAGCAGAAGTAACAGGTGATGGAAGAGTAAATATGAATGACGTATATAGAATACTTGCATATGCTATGGGAAAAATATCTAGTTTGTAGTCAATAAATTTCTAAAATATAAAATAGTTCTTGTGTTTTATTACTTAATTTAAATATCGTTACTATTCAGACTAAGTAAAAATTTAAAATTATAAAATGTTGTGCAAAATTACTGATATAGTTTGCTTTGAAATAATTAGTATAAAATTTTATAGAATGTAAAATGAATTTATTAGGTACATTTCAAAATAACTATAGTTTGAATAGTAACAAAATATGATATAAAAATATAAAAAAATTGATAAATTTCTTGCATAAAGTATAGTTTTATTATATAATTAACTTAGTTATTAACTTACTTTATATATTTTTTAAAAAAGTTAGAAAAAAGTAAGTTTAATATAAAAAAAGAAAGGGAGAGGTTAAATATGAAACCAAAATTAAAGAAGATGTTCGCTTTAGTTACAGCATTTATGATGGCATTATCAATAGTTACGCCAAATTTTGCAAAAGCGGATGATGAAACAAACAAACCAGTAGTATCTGTTACAACAGATAAAGATGAACTAAATAAAGGTGACGAAGTTACAGCTACAGTTTCTTTAGATACAAAGAATGTACAAAATATAAATGGTAATGTAACTTTAACTTTAAGGTATGATCCGGAGGTGCTTGAGCCAGTTGCAGAACCAGAAATAATACTAACAGCACCTGCAAATTCGTTTGTACAAGCTACAAATTCAATTACTGATAGTGTATCAATGTATACGTTATTGTATACTGATTTTGGTGCATCACATCTTGAATACAAAGGAGAAGTTTTTAAAGTAAAGTATAAAGTAAAAGATAATGCAAAGGCTGGAAGTACAACACTTAAACTTGATACAACTGAAAATGCAGCACTACAAGAGCAATTTGAGGATTATACTATTAAACCAATAGACTCTACATTAGTAAATAAAAGTGTAAAAGTTGTTTCACCATTAAAATCAATAAGTTTTAACGGAGTAGCAGATGAAGCAACAATCAATTTAGGAGCAACAGAAACACTAACAGTTGTATATAATCCAGAAGATACAACAGATGATAAGACAGTAACATGGAATTCAACAAATACAAATGCAGTAACTGTTGATAACGGAGTAGTAACAGCAGTAGGAGAAGGAAGTTCAACAGTAACAGCAACAGTTGGAGAAAAAGTAGCGACAATAAATTATACAGTAAGAATACCATTAGAAAGTATAACAATAAATGGAGATGAAACACTTTCAAAGAATGAAGAAAAAACATTAACTGTAACATATAACCCAACAAATACAACAGATAACAAAACAGTAGATTGGGAGTCATCAAATCCAGAGATAGTAAGTATAGACTCAACAGGAAAAATAACAGGAAAAAAAGGTGGAACAGCAAAAATAACTGCAACAGTAGGAAATGTAAAAGCAGAAAAAGAAGTAAAAGTAGTAGTACCAATCGAAAGTGTATCTTTAAGTGGAGATGATTCAATACTAAAAGGAGAAACAAAAAGATTAACTGCTACAATAAATCCAGAAGACACTACTGATGATAAAACAATAACATGGAGTAGTGATGATGAAAATGTTCTATTTGTAGATCAAAATGGACAAATAAGAGGAATAAAAGAAGGAACTGCAAATGTAAAAGCTGTAGTTGCTGGAAAAGAAACAACAAAACAAATAACAGTAAATGAAATACATATAAATTCAATAGCAATAGATGGAGATCAAGAGTTTGAAATGATAAAAAATCAAACAAAAAATCTAAGTGTAACAATAAATCCAGAAAATACAACAGACGATAAAGGCGTAGTATGGAAAACAAATAATGAAGAAGTAGCAAGAGTAGATAATGATGGAAAAGTTACAGCATTAAAAGAAGGAGAAGCAACAATAACAGCAACTGTAGGAACAAATGAAACATCAGTAAAAATAAATGTAAAAGAAATACATATAAATTCAGTAGTAATAAATGAATTAGATGATGAATTTACAAGAGGAGATGAATTCAAATTTTCAGCAACATATACTCCAGAAAATACAACAGATGAAAATAAAACAGTAGAATGGAGTTCTTCAAATACAGATGTTGGAACTATTGATCAAGAAGGAAATTTTGTAGCATTAAAAGAAGGAACAACAAAAATAACAGCAAAAATAGGAAATATAAAAGCAGAAAGAGAAGTAACAGTTATAGAAAACCATGTTGGCGATTTTAAACTACTTCAAGAAGAAGGAGAAGTTTTAAATATCGGAAATACTCAAAAATTAGTAACTGTTGTAAATCCAGAAAATTGTACAGATGCTTATACAATAAAATATAGTTCTTCAGATGAAGCGATAGCAACAGTAGATGAAAACGGTAATGTTACAGCACTAAAAGATGGAAAAGTTGTAATAACTGCAACATTAACAACAGAATATGATGAGGAATTTGAAGACAGTATAGAAATAAATATACCAGCAAAAGAAGTAATATCAAATAAAGCTGAAGATGGAACAACAAATGGGGCAGCAACACAAGAAGCAACATCACCAAAAACAGGAGATGTAGCAGTTGTATTAATTTCTGTAGTAATGCTAGGAGCTCTAACTACACTAGTAGTAACTAAAAGAAAATCTGTAAAACAAAAATAGTATACAAATAGAGATGGAGATTTGAAAATCCATCTCTAATTTTTTCTCTAAATATTCAAATTAATAAAAAATTTACACTAAAAATATAAATAAAATTTTAAATATATCTAGATTTATTTATAGTATTCATGTATAATAATATAGTAATATAGTAAATTAGGAGGAGTTCATGAATATTGGTATAGATATAGATAACACGCTTACTGATATAGAAAAAGACCTATTTGACATAGCAAATAAATATACAAAAAAAATAAATCCAAATTTTAAAGATAAAAGCCCCGTAAAATTTGATGGATTTACAAATATGGCAGCTTTTTATACAGATTTATTTGGATGGAATAATGAACAGTTGGAAAGTTTTTTTAGAAATGAAAGAATTGAAATTGTTGATAAAGCTCTTCCAAGACCAGGGGTTGTTGATGTACTGAAAAAATTGAAAGATAATGGTAATAATATATATATTGTCACTGCAAGAACGGATAAACACGATGATATGCCATATGAAAGAGCTAAAACCTGGCTTGATAAAAATGGGATTGTATACGATAAACTTATTGTAGGAGCAACTAATAAAGTAAAGGTATGTAAGGAACTTGGCATTGATGTGTTTATAGATGATCAACTAAACAATTGTATGAAAATATCACAAAGTGGCATAACGACAATTAGACTAACGAATAGTAAAGAAGAGTATGATCATGTTATTAACATGTCAAATTTTACTCAAATATTTGAATATATATGTAGTTTAAAGTAGGTGGAAAATAATGAAAAAAGGATTAAGTTTATCAACAGTTGTTATAGCTATAAGTATTATGCTAATACTTGTTTCTTCTGTTTCGGTTATCGGAAGTTCTGCAATAACTTCTGCTAATTTTGAAGAATATAAATCTAATATCGATAGAGTATCAGATGAAGTAAATATATATGTTACAGATAATGGAACTTTGCCAGTAACAAATGAGGTTATTGCCATAAACTCGCTTGGTCAAGATTTTTTAAATCAAGTAAAAGAAAATGGAGATTTGGCGAATAAATTTTATCTGCTTGATATTTCAAAATTAAATGATTATAATATAAAAAAAGGAAGAGGAAATGTTGAAAATAAAGATGTATTTTTAGTTACTGAAAATACAAATAATGTATATTATTTAAAAGGTTTTAAGTATAGAGGTAAAGTATATTTCAACAATTAAGGAGAAAAATGAGTTATATAAAGAAATTAGATGTAGGAAATATTAAATTAAATAATAATGTGTTTTTAGCACCAATGGCTGGAGTTACAGATATAGCTTTTAGAAAAATTGTAAGAGAAGTATCATCACCTGCACTTACATTTACCGAAATGGCTAGTAGTAAAGCAATGGAGTTTGGAAGTAATAAAACTGAAAAATTACTCAAAATACCGGAATATGAAAGACCATCTGCAGTGCAGATATTTGGAAGTAATAAAACAGTTATATCTGATACTATAAAAAAGTTAAACGAAGATGAAAACATTGATATAATTGATATAAATATGGGCTGTCCTGCTCCTAAGCTTGTAAAAAATGGAGATGGGGCAGGGCTTCTTTTAGATTTAAAAAACGTAGAAAGTATTGTAAAAGAAGCTGTGAAAGTATCAACTAAACCAATAACAGTAAAAACAAGAAAAGGATTTAATGAAGAAAGAATAACGGCAGTGGATGTTGCAAAAATATGTAATGATAATGGAGTAGCTTTCGTAACTATTCATGGAAGAACAAGAGAACAGTACTACGCAGGACAAGCTGATTTAGATATAATACGAAAAGTTAAAGAAAGTGTTAAAATACCAGTTATTGGAAATGGAGATATAATAAATTGTGAGACAGCAAAAAGAATGTTTGAATATACTGGTTGCGATGGAATAATGGTTGCAAGAGGTGCACAAGGAAATCCGTGGGTATTTAAAAGTATTTTAGAAGAAAATGATTATATACCTTCTCTTGAAGAATTATTTAATGTAATATATAAGCATATAGAATATCAATTAGAAATTGATGATAAAAAACAATCCAACTTAAAATTAAGAAAACACATTGCATGGTATTTAAAAGGATTAAATGGTAGTAGTAAAATACGAGATGAAGTAAATAAATCTGAAGATATTGAATCTACAAAGAAAATCTTAAAAAATTATTATGATAAATTAAAAGAAATCTAAAAATTTAAATAGTAGAAAAAATGAAAAATATTTACTAAAAGACTGTTATATATTAGTATACTGTAAAAAAAGAACCAGTTTAGAATAATTATCCAAACTGGTTTTTGTTTACCATTAAATATTTAAATGATCAGAAAAATCTATACATTCTTCTAATAGCTGCCTTGTTCTAGTTATTGCTTCAAAATATTTTGAATTAAAATTATAATTTCTGGAGCACTTTATCTCTATGTTATAATATTTTCTTTTTGACATATCTTTATGTTTTGCTAAATAATCTTTAACAGTTAATGCAAGGGAGAAAGCGTATTTAGCAAAACAAGAATTTTCTTCTCTTAAAAGAATAATGTAAAATTTTAGTTTTTCATCATCATTTTTAAAAGGTAGATTACTGTTAGGATTAATATCATATTTGATTTTAAACCATGAATCCAGTATATCTGTAATTTTATCACCACGGTTTATAGTATAGTCCTTATCATCAATTATTGCTGTAAAAGAATCAATACCACTTTTATCTTCAGACAATGTCCTTATTGCATAAAGAATTATTTCAGGAAAACTTGTTTCAAATTTAGGAATATGAGCATAGTAAGATGTTTCTTTCATAAGTAAATCTCCTTAAAAATTTTTTTGAAAAAATTAATCAAATTAGTTATTTGGTTTATATATTTTTCTATAACTAGTATATTACCATATATTATGGCAAAAGTCAAATTACATAAATATATTGATAGATTAAAAATATTTCTTGTAAGAATATGTTATACATGATATAATATATGCATGATTGATAAACAAATAAAAAGTAAAATACTAAATTTTTATGAAAAAAAACAAGATAAAATGCTTGTTTCAATGATTATAGAAAAGGTAAATAAATTTGAAACAGGTAATCATTTAATATATACAACATTTTTGAACATGTATGAAAAGGAAATTGCTATAAGTGTACTAAATAAATTAAATATTAGTTATTATATTTATAGCCCACTAGAAGATACATCCAAATTTATTATTTTTCTTTTTTCCAGAATATATGTTGGATCAAAATATAGATTATGTCATATCAGACTATATTGAAGTAATTAAAATAATACCTAAGACTAAAGGAAAACTTACGCATAAAGATTATATGGGAACAATTTATTCATTAGGTTTAAAAGATGAAATGATAGGTGATATCTTTGTATGTAATGATATGTGTTATTTTTTCTGCTTTAAGAAAAATAGCAAATATATATGTGATAATTTGGTAAAGGTAGCAAGATCAGAAATAGAATTAAAGTGTATAGATATATATTCAGATGAAGTTATGAAAATAAAAGTAAAATTAAAAGATATGGATATAACTGTGTCATCACTTAGAGTAGATTTAATACTATCTGATATTTTTATACTTAGTAGAAATGAAGTAAAACAAAAAATACAAAATGGAGATTTATATGTAAATTCAAAGGAAATGTTTTTTCCTGCATACATTGTAAAAGAAAACGATATAGTATCATTTAAAAGATGCGGAAAAATTAAAATTGGAAAAGTATTAAGACATACTAAAAGCGGTAAAATTGTTGTAAACGTAAAAAAATACATTTAAAGAAGGAGTAAAGATGAAAGTTGCATTTTATACATTAGGTTGTAAAGTTAATCAATATGAAACCGATATTATGATAAAAGAATTTATGGATAAAGGCTATGAGGTCGTTAAATTTACAGAAAAAGCAAATATATATGTTATAAATTCATGTTCGGTAACTAATATGTCTACAAGGAAGACAAGACAATATTTAAGTAGAGCAAAAAATATGGGTGGTATTGTAGTTTTAGTTGGATGTTATGCTGAAGTGGTAAAAGAAGAAAGTGATATTAAAAATGTTGATTTAGTCCTTGGAAATGAAGAAAAAAAAGAAGTTGTAAAATATGTAGAAAAATATTTAGAGGAAAATAACATTAAATTTAGTGATAGCAAAATAGAAAATAACAAGGCTAAATATGTGATAGGAGATATTTCAAAAGTAAAAAAATATATTCAAAAAGAGAAGTTAGAAAAAGGAATAAATATACGAGAAAGTATAAAAATTGAAGATGGATGTAATAATTTTTGCTCATACTGTATAATTCCATATTTAAGAGGAAGAGTTAGGAGCAGAAGTTTAGAAGATATTAAAGATGAGGTAACATCTCTAGTAAAAAATGGAGTAAGAGAAGTTGTTTTAGTTGGAATTGAAATTGCATCCTATGGAAAGGACCTAAATGAAAATATTGGATTAGTTGACGTTGTAGAAACTATAAGCAAAATAGATGGATTAAATAGGGTTAGACTTGGTTCTCTAGAGCCAAGAATACTTACTGATGATAATATTACAAGGTTATCTAAAATTGATAAATTATGCCCTCATTTTCACATTTCAGTTCAAAGTATTGATAATGGTGTCCTATCAAGAATGAATAGACATTATACAAGAGAATTTTTGTTTGATAGAGTTTCTATGTTAAAAAAATATTTCCTACATCCTGCTATTACCTGTGATATTATTGTAGGTTTTCCTGGAGAAACAGATGAGGAATTTTCTAATACAATAGATGGTGTTAAAAAAATAGAGTTTTATGAATTACATGTATTTAAATATTCTAAAAGAAAGTGGACAAGGGCTGCTAAAATGGAAAATCAGGTAGATGGAAATATATCAGCAAAAAGAAGTGAAGAGTTAATTTCTATTGGAAATGAATTAAAAGATAAGTATATGAATGAATATTTAGGTAAGACTTTGGATGTTTTATTTGAATCATATGATAATGGATATTTATATGGATATACTCCAAATTATATAAAAGTTAAAGTAAAAGGGGATGAAAGTTTATGGGGAAAACAAGTTCCCGTAACGTTATATTCAAAAGAAGAAGAATTAATGCTTGGAAGTATTTAAAATTAAAAAACATTTTAATAGTTGTAATTATAGTGCTGTCATTTGTGGCTTTATCAAGTGTAGCAAGTATGAAATTACTGGAGAAAAAAGCAGAAAAATCTACGATTAAATATGCTAAAGATAAGGAAGAAGCAAAAGATAATTCAAGTGATTTTGTTGTAGAAAATAATCATGATGAAAAAAAGCAAGATAACCAAAAATCTGATAATAATTATAGCGAAAATACAAATATGGACTTAATGGTACTTGGAGAGATAATGATGGGTGGTAAGGTTACAACAAATTTAGATTATAATTATTTGATGGCATTTAAAAATATATATGATTTAACAAAAAAAGCTGATTTTACTTATGCCAATCTTTCAACTAATATAACAAACTTAGATAAAATTGAGGATGCAAAAACAAATTATTTAGTGACTAAAAATATTTTAAGTGCTTTTAATGCCTTAGGTCTAGATGCATTGTCTATTGCTACTGATCATATAACTGATTATCCAAGTGAAATTATTAAAAATACAGAGAGTCTTTTAGAGGAAAATTCAATATATGTTGCTGGAAAAAAAGATATGCCTATGTACTTTGAAAAAGATGGAAAAAAAATTGCTATTGTTTCAACTAATTCTGTAATTATAGGCACAAAAGAAAATTATACTAAAAATGGTATAAGTGTATATGATGAAGATAACATTAAGAAGAATATTCAAGAAGCTAAAAAAATGGCTGATTTTGTTATAGTTGACATACATTGGGGAAAAGGAGAAGCATCTTTTGGCGTAACAACACAAATGGAAGAAATGGCAAAATTTGTTATTGATAATGGTGCAGATTTAGTTATGGGAACACATGCCATAGGTATTCAACCTATTAGTACATACAACGGAAAGCCTATCATATATACAACAGGTTATGCTATGACAGATTTAGAATATGAAACCACAAAAGTAAGTTACTTATTTGATTTAAAATTTGAAAATACAAAACTTTCTAGCATTGAGATGACTCCTATTTATATAAAAGATTCAAAAGAAGTTTTACTATATAAAGATTATGATGAGGTCGCTGCAAATATAAATATGAAAAGCATATGTAGTAGGACGCAAGAAAATGGTTTGAATGCAGGAATAAGTGATAATAAAATAATAGTAAAATTTTAGCTTGAATAATGGATATTATTTATATAAAAAACGGTGAAAATTAATAAAACATATTTTTAAAATGTGAAACAAATTTCTTAAAAAATCATAAAAAAGTTTCACATTTTAAAGGAGGAATATCATGGAAGAAAAGGTGGAAATAATATAAAGAATTCTAGAGCATCTGAAATATTAGCAATACTATTAAATAATAACATGATAGAAAATACAGAAGAAAGTAAATATAAATTTAAAAGATAGTCCGGTTTTCAATATAAAATTGTTCGGACAAAACCGGACTTTTTATGAAATATTATTTAATTAAGCTGTTCAATATTGATACAAAATTAGTGAAAAAATTAAAAAATTAACTGCATATAATACTAGATAAAAACGAAAAAAGCATAACAGATTACTAAAAATTCACACAATATTTTTTAAAAAGTGTCGACTAAAGTTCTTAAAAAGTGTCGATTGCATATTGACTATTTATATGGACATTTATATCATTTTAGAGATAATGTTACTAGATTGGAAGTGGACTTGATTTTAGAGTTTTCAGATGGAAAATGTTCGGCAGTAGTAAGAGACCCAGAAACGGGTATTTATATTGTACCAATTACAGCATTAAAGCCGTAGTAAAGGAGGAGAATGATAATAGGAAAGGTAATTTATGAATTATAAATAAAGATATACATGGTTTAGGGAGAGTCTTAGGAAATTCATGGCAAAATATAAAAATCAAGATTATAATCAATAAAATTGTCTTTGAAGTCTTTTTATGATATAATATAATTGTAGGAAAAAAATAAATCTTTTTAATTAATAAAGGTAGTTTACTTTTTAAATTTAAGGAGGAATTTTAATGTTAAAATTAAAAGATAAGTTATATGTAAAAAAATTAAGAGAGGAAGGTTATTTAACTGCAACTTCTGAGGAAATAAAAGGTATTACAGAAGAAGATTTGCGGAAAATAAAACTTATAAAGATAAATGATCCAAAAGCGTGTATTTCTTTACAAGTATTAAAAGAATTTTGTGAGGATGATTTACCCGTAATTATGTGCTCCAAATTCTTTAATTGGGAAGAAGTAGTATATTTAAAGAGCAGAAGATATGATTTAAGAGAATTTGCCAATAATATTTATCCAAGATGTTCAAGGAAAAATATAAAATACATAAAGGCAATGTGCATTGGCCCATGTTTTCATGTTTTCAAAATACTCTTCCTATTAGATAATAATATGCTGTATAGTGTATATTCAAAAGAATATGATTACAAAGATTTCTTTATGACTTGTAAGGAAATCGGCTTGGATTATACAAATGAAAGATTGACAAGATTTTCAGTTGGTTTCATAAGATTTTTGGGAGAAAAATATACATCTGAGGAGTGCACTAAATTACTTGATGTTGGATTTAGATTAGGTATAGGATTTTCTTCTTTTGAAGACGTATGTAAATTTCTTATTGAAAAATCTTTTACATTTTCCGAAATGATGTTTGTGTTAAAAAAGATCCCAAATAATGTTCAGGCTGATAATGCTTTAAAATCATATTTTAATTATGGTGGAACTAAAGAGGGGTTACTTCGCTATTTATATCTTAACGAGTTCAGTAATTAAAATAACTTTATAGTATTAAATAGGCGGTATACAATTTTGTATACCGTTTATTTTATCTAAATTTTTTATTTTGGTTGAAATTTAAGTAAAAAAGTTATATAATATAATTCATATAGGTTGTGTTTGAAAATTAAGGAAGGGAAGATAGAAATGAAAAAAACAATAGTAGTTATTTGTACCATACTTGGTATGATAGTGGGTGTTGCAGTAGGTGACGCTCTAAAAGGTGTTAATTATTTAAATTGGCTTTCAATAGGTGGAGCTTTTGGACTTCAAAATCCCGTAACAATTGACCTTAGTTTTATACAGTTTACTATAGGTTTTTGGTGCAAGGTTAGTGTTTGTGGTGTAGTTTTTATGATTATTTTTGCTTTTCTATCTAAGAAAATCTTAGATTGGCTAAAAATATAAAATATTTACCATCAGATGACAGACCATATGAGAGACTGGAACTCATGGGTGAGTCTAATTTAACAAATTCAGAACTTTTAGCAATAATAATAAAAAATGGGACTAGAAAATATAATTGTTTAGAGATAGCACAAAATATTTTAAAATTAAATGTTAATAACTCAAATATGTCTGATTTGGAGTTTTTAAGTAATCTCTCATTAGAAGAACTCAAAGCTTATGAGGGAATAGGAAAAATAAAGGCTATACAAATAAGAGCTGTAATTGAACTTTCAAAAAGAATTGCAGCGACATATTCGCATGATAAAAAGAGGGTTAATTCTCCAAGGGATATATTTGAAGTTCTACATAAAAGTTTCATCGGAAAAAAACAAGAAGAACTTAAAACAGTTATACTAGATAAATCAAACAAAGTTATGTCCGTTATAACAAATGCTATAGGAAGTAATGATAATATAAATATTGGAGCTAAAGAGATTTTATCTGAGCCAATAAAACAGATGGCAAGCTCAATAATATTAGCACATAATCATCCAAGTGGAAATCTAAAGCCAAGTAAGGCTGATATTAGATTTACACAAAAAATAGATGAATGTGCTAAATTGTTTAGTATAGAACTTTTAGATCATTTAATTATTTCGAATAAGGGATATGTTAGTTTAAAAGAAATGAAAATTATATAAATTTAGAAAAATATAAGATAAGGTGGTAAAAAATGGGTATAATATCAAAAGACATAGGAATAGATCTTGGAACATCTAATATAAGAATTCATTTAAAGGGAAAAGGTGTTGTGCTAAGTGAACCTGCTGTTGTTGCAATAAATCAAATTACAGGAGAAATTCTTGCTGTAGGAAATCAAGCTAAAGAGATGATAGGAAGAACACCAGATTCTATAGTTGCTTTTAAACCTTTAAAAGATGGAGTTATTGCAGATTTTGAATCTACAAGAGCTCTTATGCAAAATTTGATTTCAAGAGTTGTTCAAAAGAGTCTGTTTTATAGACCAAGAATAGTTGTTTCTATTCCATCAGGAATTACAGATGTTGAGGAAAGAGCTGTTGAAGGAGTAGTTTATAAATCTGGTGCTAAAGAAGTATATTTAATGGAAGAAGTTATGGCTGCTGCTATAGGATCTGGACTTGAAGTTGAAAAACCAGAAGGAGCTATGATAGTTGATCTTGGTGGTGGAACAAGTGAAATGGCTGTTTTATCTCTTGGTGGAATAGTTGTATCTAATTCTGTTAAAATTGCAGGAGAAAAGTTAGACAAAGATATTGTTGAATATATAAAACAAAAATTTAATGTTATAATTGGCGATGGTGAGGCTGAAGAAGTTAAAAAACAAATAGGTGCTGCAACAGCTGCAATGACTGAAGATAGAATGGAAGTGAAGGGAAGAAATTTACTTACAGGACTTCCTGAAACTATAACTGTAACAACAGAAGATATAAATGAAGCAATGAAGGACTCATTAAATGAAATTTTAAGAATAATAAAACTTACTTTAGAACAAACTCCCCCAGAATTGGCTTCTGATATAATGGAGAGAGGTATCACACTTTCTGGAGGACTATCTTTACTTAGAAATATAGATAGATTAATAAGTGATGAAACAGGTATGCCTGTGTTTATTGCAGATGAACCAGAAAAATGCGTTGTAAAAGGCGTAGGTATGGCTCTAGATAATATAGAGGTATTAAAAAAAGCTACAAAAACAAGAAAATAAAAGGAGAAATACATGAATTATAGGTATAATTTTAATGATAAAAAGGAATCAAATAAAAAAAAGATTATATTCTCTATTGTTTTTATATTAATTGTAATAATGATATCAGCAACTTTTTTCAGAAATAGTGAGAATAAAGTAGTAAATGCTATTTCAAGTGTTTTAAGTTATCCTGTAATTGGTGTTAAAAATGCGTTTTCTTGGGTAGGTAACGGAGCAAAGAATATTTTTACTAATAAAGATAAATTATTAGAGGAAAACAAAAAGCTAGAAGAGGAAAATAATAATTTAAAACTACAAGCTTTGGAAACTGAAAAAATATTACAAGAAAATGAATCTTTAAAAACAATGCTTGATATAAAAAATTCATACAAGCATTTTAATTTAAAACTTGGAAATGTAATATATAGAGAACATGATAATTGGACACAAACATTTCAAATAAATATAGGGTCTAATGATGGAGTAAAATTAAATCAAGCTGTTGTTCATAAAGATGGATTAGTTGGATATATTTCAAAAGTAAACGACACAACAAGTACGGTTACAACTATACTTGACCCATCATCAGCAGTTAGCGTAAATATAAGTACTATAAATGAACCTGCTATGTTACAAGGTGATTTATCTTTAAAGTCAAAAAACCAACTCAAGTTAGATTTTATAGAGTTAGATGCTGAAGTATCTATAGGCGATATGCTTTATACTTCTGGTCTTGGTTCAATGTATCCAAGTTCAATTCCTGTTTCTAAAATAACAGAAGTTGTTAGTAAAAAAAATGATATAAATAGATATGCAATTACTGAGCCTTGTGTAGATATAAAAAAAATATCAGAGGTTGCAGTAATAATAAATTAAGGGAAAGTAAATTATGAAAAAAACACTTACAATAATATATATAATACTTTTTGTTATAGCTATATTTGTACTCCAGATGTTTGTAATTGATAGCAGGGAGCTATTTGGAGTAAAACCTAATTTAATCCTTATTTGTGTGATTGTAGTAAGTTTATGGTTTGGGGTTTATACAGGTTCGATTTTTTCACTTATAATAGGCATGGTTACAGATATATTATTTGGAAATGGAATAGGACTTTTTACAATAAGTTATTCTATTGTAGGAGTATTAGTAGGGCTTTTTAGTAATAATTATAGGAAAGAAAGTAAAGTTGCACTTGTATGTGTAACATGTATATCCACAGCAATTTTTGAACTAGTTGAATATATCATGTGTTTTGCAACTACAAATACATATACAAGTATTTTGTATTTTCTTTACCAAGTAGCTATTACTTCTATTTTAAATATAATAATTGTCTATATTGTACACTCATTGTTATATAAATTAATATTATTTTTTGAAAATGGATTAGACATATATGATATGTAAAGAAGGTGAAGAGTTATAAAAAAAATATTTACTAGATTTTTAGATATTATAAAAGATAGATACCTTATCATGTATATAGTTGTTATAGTCATCTCTGTTATATTTATAGCAACCCTTTTTAATTTACAAATAGTAAATGGTGAAAATTATAGGGAACAATCTGAAAAAAGAATGCTTAGAACCAAAAATATTACTGCACCACGTGGAGAAATATATGACAGAAATGGTGTAATTCTTGCAACTAATAAATTATCATATGATGTTGAATTATATAAAGTTCGTGTAAGTACGAAAGAGCAAAATGATGGTATATTAAGACTAGTTGAAATTTTAAATGAAAATTCAGATAAAGTATACTCTACTTTTCCAGTAAATGATGATTTAAACGGATTTAATTTTGAAAATACCGAAGAGGAGCAAAAGTGGAAAAAAGAAATGAAACTTGATAGTACTCTAACATTTGATCAAGTAATAGATAAATATATTGAAAAATATGAACTTCAAGATTATTCTGATAATAGATTAAATCAAATAAAAATGATAGAGATAAAATATGAAGCAAATCTTAATGGATATTCATTGTTTAATAGTGCAACAATAGCTAAGGATATTTCACAAAAATCTGTTGCAAAAATTGGAGAAGAAAAATATAAAATTTATGGTATAAGTATAGTATCTGTGCCTAAAAGATATTATCCAAATGGAAATTTACTTTCACATACAATAGGTTATGTAAGTAAAATAAGTAGTACAGAGTATGAGAAGGAAAAAGAAGAAGGATATAGTGTAAATAGTGTTATAGGTAAAGCTGGCATTGAACAATCATTTGAAAAATATTTAAGAGGAAAAGATGGTGTAATAAAAGAAGAAACAGATACTCTTGGAAATGTTTCATCACAAACAGAAACAACTGAGGCAAAATCAGGTGACAATGTTACTCTTACTATTGATTATAGACTTCAAAAAGTTGCAGAGGAATCTTTGCTTAATACAATTAATGGACTTCAAAACGGAACATTGGTTGGAAAGAAATTTTCAGATGCAAATGCAGGAGCAGTTGTCGTTCTTGATGTAGATAGTGGTGAAGTGTTAGCATCAGCAAGTTATCCTACATATGATATAAATAGTTTGATAGGAGGTATATCTCTTAAAGATTGGAATGCCTTACAAAATAATTCACTTCATCCAATGTTAAATAGAGTGGCGTCAGGAACATATTCACCAGGTTCTACATTTAAAATGCTAGTAGGTATGGCAGGACTTATGAATGGAAAAATTACTGTTGATGAAAAGTATTATGATCCTGGAATTTATCCATATGGTTATCATCCTAAATGTTGGCTATATACTGATAGGCATATGACTCATGGATGGATAAATATTGAAGGAGCAATAAAAGGTTCATGTAACTGCTATTTCTATGAAGTTGGAAGGAGAATTGGAATATCTGAGATTGTAAAATATGCTAAGCTATTTGGACTTGGACAAAAAACTGGAATAGAACTTTCTGGTGAGGTAGCAGGTACAATTGCTGGAGCAGATGATAAGTCAGAAGATGGATTAAAAAGTCCATGGTATTTAGGAGATACTTTATCTGCAGCAATAGGTCAGTCAGGTAGTTCATATACACCTATACAGCTTGCAAATTATATTGCTACAATTGCAAATGGAGGAAAATTAAATAAGGTGTCATTGATTAAATCTGTGGATAATGAAGTTGCTGGAACTAGTGAGTCGCTTGCAGATATAAATAAATATACCAGTGAGTATACTGGTGTTAATTTTGAAGAAAAGGACCTTAATATAAATTCTGAATATATTGATGCAATAAAAAAAGGAATGCTTTCTGTTACTAGTGAAACAGGAGGAACTTCATATATAGTGTTTAAAAATAGTGATATACAGGTTGCAGGTAAAACAGGAACAGCTCAAGTACCAAATGGTAATAACAATGGTATATTTGTTGGATTTGCTCCATATGATAATCCAAAAATTGCAGTTGTTGCTGTAATTGAACATGGTGGAGAGGGAACATATACTGCAAATGTTGTAAAACCTATTATGGAAGAATACTTTAATATAGATAAAGAGTCAAAGCAAAATGAAAAAGCTCAAAATGTCTCAAATCAAGATATAAAATTTTAATGTGTAAAAGAAGGGAAATAAAATGGAGAAGATATCGGTAGTAGTTCCTTGTTATAACGAGGAAAAGTCATTACCTTTTTTCTACGATGAAATGAAAAAGGTAATGAAGAAAATGAGTAATAGTGAATTTGAACTTATTTTTGTAAATGATGGTAGTAAAGATAAAACAATTGATGTTATAAAAGAATTTGCAAGAAATGATAAAAGAGTTAGATTTTTATCTTTTTCAAGAAATTTTGGTAAAGAGGCGGCGATGTATGCTGGATTTAAAGAAGCAACTGGTGATTACGTAGCAGTAATGGATGCAGATTTACAAGATCCACCTGAACTTCTTGAGGATATGTTAAAGTATATAAAAGAAGAAGGTTATGATTCAGTTGCAACAAGAAGAAAGACAAGGAAAGGTGAACCTTTTATTAAGTCTATATTTTCTATTATATATTATAAATTAATTAGAAAAATGACAAAACTTGATATTGTAGATGGTGCAAGAAATTATAGACTAATGACAAGACAAATGTTAAATAGTGTACTTGAAATGGCAGAATATAACAGATATCTAAATGGAATATATGCTTTTGTGGGGTATAATACTAAATGGATTTCTTATGATAATAAAGAAAGAGTGGCTGGTAAAACAAACTTTTCGTTTTTCAAATTAGTAAGCTACGCATTAGAGGCAATAACATCGTTCTCATCTTTTCCACTTAGACTTTCAGCAATTTTAGGAATACTTTTATGTTTTATTTCTTTTATATTTATAATTTTAATAATAGTTCGTACACTTGCATATGGTGATCCTACAAGTGGTTGGCCATCAATGGTATGTATAATTGTCTTTTGTGCAGGGCTTCAACTGTTTTTCCTTGGAATAATAGGAGAATATTTATCAAAGACATATTTAGAAACCAAAAATAGACCTATATATATTGTTAAAGAAACAGAGAAGGATTTAAAATAGATATATAATTATATAAACCAATTTTACTTTTGCAGTAAAGTTGGTTTTTGTTTGAGAAAAATTTCCAAAAACTTTAAAAAAATAAAATAAATATTGAATAATGTTAAAATTTAATATAAAATAAAAATATAATATTTTTTTATTATATATAGGAGGTTTTTAAATTATGGAGAGTAAAAGAAAAAATGTGTATATTACTATATTTGTAATTACAACAATTATCGCAGCTGGGTTAGCAATATTTTTTAAAGTGGATGGCGATAATAAATTAAAAAGTATGGAGGCAAAAGTTGAGGAAAATTTAGGTAATAATAGTGCTCAAGAAAGTCGTATAGATGTAAGTCTAGATAATAAAACTGAAGCAAAAAATGTAGAAACAAAGTATGTTTTCTATCCTGAAATTGATTCATCAAAATGTATAAACAAGCAAGAAGGTGTGGAGTATAAAAAAAGAATCTCAGAAGAATTAGTTCCTCTTACATGTATCGTAAATGACGATAAAAAGTCAGCAACTTTAACAACTGATTGGAATTATGCTTCAAAAGTTTGGGGATTTGTTCCAAATGGTGGAAATGGTATATATGAGCAAAAAAAAGCTAATGGATTTCAAGGAGAAATCGTAAATGTAATTTCTACTGGTTGGGGACAAACAGCTGATTATTCTACTTTATTGTTTTTAATGAAAGATGGAACTGTAGAGTATGTACCAGTATATAACGCATATAAAACATCAAATTATAATTCACGTGGAAAAATATCTGGAGTTACTGATATAGTATATATTGGTAATGTAAGTGCAAATGGATATTGTGAACCAATTGCTATGAAAAGTGATGGAAGTTTCTATATTTTGAGTGAAATACTAAAAGGTACAGGAAATTACAATTTTTAGTTGATAATATATGATAATAATTTATTTCTAAGGACTTGTTTATATTTTAAGCAAGTCCTTTTCTTTATGTTAACATGCTTTAAAAATGTAGTTTTTTGTAAAAAAGGGTTTAAAAATTAAAAATCATGTGATATAATCATCCCAGGTGATTATATGAAATATAAAGTAATTGAAAATATTAACCCTAATATATTCAGAGGGTATGATATTAGAGCAATTTATGGAAAAGACTTAGATGAAAATATAGCATATACAATAGGACTTGCATATGCAAAGTACATAAGAAATAATGGGTATGTTAGATGCGTTATTGGAAGAGACAATAGAAGTTCATCACTTCCACTATCTGAAGCTTTAATTCAAGGTATAATTGAAGGCGATAATATAGAGGTTATTGATATAGGTTTAGTTACAACACCAATGTATTATTATGGACAGATATTTTTAAATGATGGTAAAAATATAATGCCTGGAATAATGATTACTGCAAGCCACAATCCAAAAGAGTATAATGGTATGAAGATGACTGTAAATGATTTTGGAAATGCTTGTGGAGAAATGATACAACAGTTTAGAAGATTTGTTGAAGAAAACTCTAAAAAAGAAGTAAATAATGAAAGAGATGTTATAGGTCATGTTGTAAAAGAAAACGTAAGAGAAGGATATCTTAATTTAGTAAAAAAATCAATTGACCTAGGTGATAAAAAAATAAAAGCAGTTGTTGATACTGCTAATGGAACAGCATCAATTATAGCCCAAGAAATGTTTGATATGTTTAAAGATAAAATAGAGATGATTCCTTTATATATGGAATCCGATCCTGAATTTCCAAATCATCATCCAGATCCAAGTGTTGAATCTAATAATGAAGATTTAAAAAAAGCTGTTTTGGAAAACAAGGCTGACCTTGGAATTGGCATCGATGGTGATGGCGATAGAGTAGGAATTATTGATGAAAATGGAAAAATGATATTTGCTGATTTTTATGCAATAATTGTTTGGCGCTATTTAATGGATAAAGTTACAAACAAAAAAGCTTTATTTGATGTAAAATGTACAAAATCTCTTGCTGATGAAATTGAAAAATTAGGTGGAACACCAGTATGTTATAGAACTGGTAATTCATACATGAAAGCTAAAATGAGAGATGACGATTTTATGTTTGGTAGCGAACTATCAGGACATGTATGGTTTAGAGATAAATGGCCTAATATTGATGATGGACTATATGCAGGTTTAAGACTAATTGAAATAATGTCTAAAACTGGCAAGTCTATAACTGAAATGTTAGAGGGAATAAATAAATATTATTCTACACCTGAAATTAAGTTTGAAGCAAGTGATGATGTTAAATTTAAGATTATAGAGAAAATTAAAGAATATTGTATTGATAAAGGATACAAAATAAATGATATAGATGGCGTTAGAGCAGAATTTGATAATGGATGGGCATTAGTTAGAGCATCAAACACAGGACCTAATATTACAGCTAGATTTGAAGGTAAGACAGAAGAAGACATGGAAAAAATAAAAGATGAATTTATTGGATTAATAAAATAAAGGATATAAAATGGATTTTTCAGTTAATTATTATAATAATGAATATAATAAGCAATATTTATTTGATGAAGAAATTTATTTAAAATATCCTGGATTTTCTGCAAGCTTAGATGAAATGGTAACAATGCCAAAAATAAAAAACAAAATTTTACTTCATGGCATTGTACCATCATCAGGTTCGATATTTGATGAACATTTATGTGACAATATGGATGAGTGGGTAAAGTTATTTAAAGAACATAATAATAGATGGGTTTCTTTACATTTTTATTATAATAGTAAAATTTGTTGTGAGAAAGATATAGATAAAGTTTGTAAAAATAATATAAAAAAAATTAGAGAAAAACTACCTAATATACCAATTATTATAGAAAATGTACCTTATCCATATAAAGATATAAATTGGTTTTTATATCCAGAAAAAATAAGTGAATATTGTAATAAATATGATTTAGGAATGATTTTGGATATTGCTCACATGTGTGTAGCATGTAAAAATTTAGATATGGATGTAACTGATTATATTTCTAAACTTCCTTTAGATAAAATAATTGAGGTACATATTTCTGGATATTATGATGATGGTGTTAAATATGAAGATGCTCATTTAGAATGTTTTGACACAATTTATAATCTGTATTACATGATTTTAAAAATAGCTAAAAATGTAAAAATGACTACATTAGAATATCCTGTTTATAATAATATTCCTGTAGTTATTAAATATTTAAAAGATAATGATTATGATAATATATATAATATACAAAAGAAACAAATTAATAAATTAAAAGAAATATATAATAAATGTTTAAATGAAAATAAAACAAAAGGAGAGTAACAATGAATTTTATAAATAAATGCAAAGAAATATACCAATATAGACATATGTTAAAAACATTGGTAAAACAAGATATAAATGGGAGATATAAAGGATCTTTTTTTGGTTTTTTATGGACATTGCTTAATCCATTACTTATGCTTTTTGTATATTCTTTAGTATTCCAATTTGTATTTAGGACAGGAATAGAACACTATTCTATCTATTTATTTATATGTTTAATGCCATGGAATGCATTTGCAAATACAATTGCAATTGGAACAACGTGCGTATCTAATAATGCAAGCATATTAAAAAAGGTATATTTCCCAAGAGAAATTTTACCACTGGCTGTTGTTATAAGTAATACAATACAATATTTCCTTAGTGCGGTTATAATTTTTATAGCGTTACTAGTATCTGGTGTTGGAGTGTCATGGTGTGCATTATTCTTGCCTTTAATTGTTCTAATACAGGCAATATTTAGTTTAGGTGTTATAATGTTACTTTCTGCAGCAAATGTTTATGTAAGAGATGTACAATATATTATGAATCCAATAATGATGATATGGATGTATGCATGTCCAATACTATATAGCATTTCAATGGTTCCAGAGAGATTTTTAAAGATATATAAGCTAAATCCTATGACACTTATCATGATGGAATATCAAAATATTTTATATAATAAAACATTGCCAAATTTTAGAAATTTAGGAATTGTTTTTTTAGGTTCTTTAGTTTTACTTGTAATAGGGTATTTAGTGTTTAATAAGTTACAAAGGCGTTTTGCAGAGGAGGTCTAATAGTGGCAAAAAAAAGTAAAAAAGACGATATAGCAATATCTGTAAAAAATGTTACAAAAGAATTTACAGTTTATGAAGATAAAGCATATTTTTTAAAAGAAAGGCTTGCTAATTTAAAAAGAAATAAAAAAACCAAACATGTTGTGTTAAAAGATATTTCCTGCGATATAAAAAAAGGTGAATCAGTTGCTTTGATAGGAGTAAATGGTTCAGGAAAATCAACTTTACTTAAACTTATGAACAAAATAATTTATCCAGAAAAGGGAACTATTACTATGAATGGAAAAGTATCAAGTATGATCGAACTTGGAGCAGGGTTTAATACTGATTTTACAGGTAGAGAAAACATATATTTTAATGCATCTATGTATGGACTTGGAAAAAAAGATGTTGATCCAATTATAGATAAAATTATTGATTTTTCTGAACTTGGTGATTTTATAGATGTACCAGTTAGAACTTATTCATCTGGTATGTATATGAGACTTGCATTTTCAATTGCAGTAAATGTGCAAGCAGAAATTTTACTTATTGATGAAATTCTTGCTGTTGGTGATGCACATTTCCAAGATAAATGCTTGAAGAAGATGAAAGAACTTAAAGCACAAGGCAAGACTATGGTTTTTGTTTCTCACAATATGACTCAAGTAAAAAGTTTTTGTGATAGATCTATTTGGCTATATGAAGGAAAAATCAGAATGGATGATACAACGGAAAACGTTGCAAGAGAATATTTAAAAGATCAAGGAATTGAAAGTTAAAAAGGATGAACATATGGAAAATATAGTAGTTAATTGCATAAATTGCAATGAAAAATTCTTTCAGAAGTATACCAACTTTTTTAAAAAATTTAAGGTTATAAAGGTTGATGACTTAATAAAAAAATATAACGAAGAAAATGTAATAGAAAAGGATAATAAATTAAAAGATGAATATATAAAGTTCAAAATTTTATACGAAAATGGTGGACTACTTATTGATGGAAATTTTGAGTTCTTGTATAGTCTTGAAACTTTTTTTGAAAACAATTTTTTTATATCATATTCTGATGATAAAAATATTTCAACAAAATTAATGTACTCTAATTCAAAAAATAATCATTTTGTTAAAAAAATAATTGATTTAATCAAGGAAAATAAATTTGAAAATATAACAGATTTATTTGCTGACGTTTTGGAAAAGGACATGAAAAATAATTATAACTCTTTGCAGAAATTTGATAATCAGATATTCATATATCCATATGAATACTTTTATCCTATAGATTATGAATGGATTGGAAAAAGTTTCACGGATAATACAAAGGCTGTATATTATGAAAAAAATAGAAAGGTGCCTAAAAAAGCCAAAATTAAAATTAAAATGGCAAAAAAATATGGCGTTGAGTCATTTAACTACTTCTTTTCAACTTTAAGGACAGTTAAAAACAATTTAGGATATAAAAAGTACATTATGACTCAGAATATAAAGAAAAAATTTAGCGTAAAAGAAGATCCTGGAATTGATACAGCTAAAGAAAAATTACAGGAATATATCAAAATTAACTTAGAGGCTGAAAAATCAGGAAAACAGTTACCAATTGATTATGTTATAATTCATAATCCTAGATGGCTAGGTGTTACAAGTGCAACTAAGGAGTTATTTAAAAATTTACTTCCTCTAGAAGAGGTATTCTTAGATAAAAATGTAAATTTAATATCAGATATGATTTTAAAATCCAAGGTAAAACAGGTAATATTCAGTGCATTTGATTACGGATGGGATAAAATTGCTATAAGATTAAAAAAGCTTAATCCAGAAATAAAAATAAAAAGTTTTTGGCATGGAAGTCATTCACAAGTAATTGAAAAAATAAATTGGGAAACAAATGTTATGATTATTAATCTTCATAAACAAGGTATTATTGATGTTATGGGAACTTGTAAGGAAAGTTTGGTAAATTTTTATAAATCACAAGGATACAAAACAGCATTTTTAAATAATACTGTTGTATTAAATGATGAAATGAAAAAAAGGATAGAAAATAAGAAAAAAAATATTCAAAATACTGATAAATTAAAATTAGGTTTGTATTCTGCTGGTACAGATTGGAGAAAAAACACGTATAATCAAGTTATGGCAGCTTCGTTGTTTAAAAATGCTACATTAGAAGTTATACCTCTAAGATATGAACTTCAAAAAATTGCATATAAAAATGATTTGAATATAATTGGAAGTGATTCTCATTTAAAAAGAGAAGATTTACTTCTTGAAATGGCTAAAAATGATATAACATTATATGTAACATTTTCTGAATGTGCACCAATGCTTCCAATAGAAAGTTTGGAGGTAGGAACAATCTGTATAACAGGTAATAATCATCACTATTTTGATAATACAAAGCTTTATGATTATCTTGTTGTAGAAAGAGAAGATGACGTTATGGCAATATATGAAAAAATTAATTATGCATTAGAACATAAAGATGAAATATTTAAGCTTTATAAAGAATGGAAAAAAAGTAATGATGAAAGAACTAAAAAATCAGTAGAAGAATTTTTAAATATGTAAGGAGTAGTAAGTTGTGAATAGACATATAAAAAAGATTTACTCTATCTTTAAGTATAATAAAAAAAGAATTAAAGTTGTTCTTGAGCAAATTGAGAAAAATAAAGATAGTGAATATATTGTTTTCTATAACCCTGAATGTAATGGTGTTACTAGTTCTGTTAATGAACTTTTTGATAGTCAAAAATTAATTAAATTAGAAGAATTATTTAATAGAAAAGAAATTGAAACAATTGCAACATGTATAAATGAAAATTGTATAAAACAGGTTGTATTTTCAACTATGGCTTTTGGATATAAGGCACTTGCAGAAAAAATTTATGAGAAAAACAAAAAAATAAAGATAGACTTCTTATGGCATGGTAGCCATGCACTTTTTGTTAATAAAAATGAGGAATTTTTTCTTGAATGCATATTAGATTTATGTAAAAGAGGAATTGTATCTAAAATAGGGTTTTTAAAGGAAAGTATGTATGAATTTTATAAAAATAAAGGATATAATTCATATTTTTTAAAAAATACTGTAACAAGTATAAGTTATAAAAAAGATTCTAAATTAGAAGAAAATAATAAGAATGAGAATATAAAAATAGGATTATATTCATCTGGTGACAGATGGGAAAAGAATGTGTATAATCAATTAAGTGCATGTGCAATGGTAAAAGATTCTGTTGTAGATATAATTCCAAATACAAAACTTGCCATAAGTTTCTGTGAACTTATGAATATAAATCAAACTAATAAATGTTTAACAAGTTATGTATCGAAAGAAAAATTATTTAGTAAAATGAAAGAAAATGATGTTAATTTATATGTGACGTTTTCTGAATGTGCACCTATGGTACCACTTGAAAGTTTTGCTTTAGGGGTACCATGTATAATAGGAGATAATACACATTATTTTAAAGGTACTAAATTAGAAGAGTATTTAGTAGTAAAGAGTGAAGATAATATTGATGAAATATATGAAAAAATTAATTTAGTTATAAAAAATAAAAAGGAAATAATGGAATTATATACTAAATGGAAAAATAAATACGACGAAGAATCAAAAAATAGCGTTATTAACTTTTTAAATTCTTAAAATGGAGGTAAAAATGGAAACTAAAAATGTGTCAAATAAAGTAATACATTATTGCTGGTTTGGTGGAAATCCTTTATCTGAGCTAACAAAAAAGTGCATAGCTAGTTGGAAAAAATATTTACCAGATTTTGAAATTAAAGAATGGAATGAGAAAAACTTTGATGTGAATCAATGTGAATTTGTAAAGCAGGCCTATGAACAAAAAAAATGGGCATTTGTTGCTGATTATACTAGGTTTAAAGTTCTAGAGCAATATGGAGGCTTATACCTAGATACAGATATGGAAATTACAGCTGATATTGCAAAATATTTGGAACATGACTTATTCTTGGGATGCGAAGATTCAAAACTTATTAATGCAGCAGTGGTATGGAGTAAAGAAAAAAATAATAAGCATATAAAAAATATTGTTAAAACATATGAAGATAAAGAAGACTTCAATATTTCAGGAGATCTATATAAAGAGAGTGTTCCTCAAGTATTAAGTACATATTTTAAAAGTTATGGATTTGATAAAGAAAAAGAAGAAATTCAAGTCTTAGATGAAAATAGTGTATACATTTATCCAATGGAATATTTTTATCCATTAAGTTACGACCATCAACATAATAAATTTACAGAAAATTCATGTATGATACACCATTTTGATGCAACATGGATTTCACCTATGGAAAAATTTAAAACTGATATGAAAAGAAAAAATATGAAATGGGTTGTATATGTTATTGACTTTTTTATAAATACAAAAAATTTTATTTTTGCATATTTAAATTATAAAGATATAGTTATTTTTATTATGATGTTTTTAATAATGGCTTTAATGACCTTTGCTTTTAAACCTTTAGATGAAAATGCTATACTATTTGGAAATAATTCATGTAAATTTTCAACTATAATCTTGGTTGAAGGAGTATTGGCATACATATGGACTGATATCTGTAAAAGGATAAGATTATTTGAAATAAACAAGGCTTTAGATAAAAATTTATTAGAAAATAAGTTATGTGATTATAGAAAGTCTCATATTAACAATGAAAAACTAAAGTCTATTGAGTTATATGAAAATAAAATTTGGGGTATTCAAGTTGTTTGCTTAATTATCTTCAGTATACTTTGTCCTATTTTTTATTCAATAAATGGGATTAATATTAGTCAAATAATATTTTCATTTTGCTTTATTGAAGCAGTATTTACATTTTATATTGGCATTAGGAAAGAATTTAAATATAGAATTTTAGATCTATTACTAATTGATTTTATACTTTCAATAATGTCAATTACAAGTAGTTATGGATTAATTATTGGGTCTTTAATGTTTTTTGTATTTGCATTATTTATTTTTAAGGCAAAACTATCAAAAAAAAGAAATATAGCTTTTATAGGTGCGGCAGTCTTTTTTATTGTTATAGCTCAAATAGTTAATTTTTTATTTGGAATGTTTGATATTAATTTTAACGTTATGCTTAACTTTGAAAATTTAAACAAGTTTTCAACAGTAATATCCATTGAAAACTATGACGTTAATTCTAATGTAATAACAAATTTCCAAGCTTGCAACAATATGTTAGTGAGTATAATAAAGACATTTTTAAGTAATCCTTGTTTACATATTTTATCATCAGCAATTGGGATATTTATATTAGACGCTATTGTCTTAATTCTAATTGCATTAACAAGTAAGAACTTTAAATATTTATTTTTGTTAATTTTACCTATATTAAATACTATATTTAATATAAATTATGATTGCTTAATATACTCTAATTATTTAGTTTTGATTTTCTTAGTAATTGTGTTGGTAACTTTTGTATTTAACAAAATATTTAAAGATGAAAAAATAATAATAGATTAGTAATGTATAATAGAAATGGAGTAAATTATGAAAAAATTTTTAAGAATAATATTCATTGTTCCTATATATATTATCCTGGTAGTATTAAGTAATTTTCGTAAATTATTTAATAATGCTATTAATAACGAAAATATTTTAAATAATATTTCATTTATTAATTTAAGTATAGTAATTCTTCTTTTAATGGTAATTTTTTATATTATTTTTAGAGAGAAGCTTAAATTTTGTAAAAAGATATATTTACCTACCATAATGATAAGCTTTTTTATAATATTGTTAGATGGAATTTTTGTAGATAAATATATTGCAAATTATATTATACTATTTATTTATTTAGTATTTGTTGGTTTAATAGCTTCTATTTTTACTAAGCAAAGATTTGAAATTTCGTTATATATTTCAGTTAGTATAGGGTTAATAGTTGCTACTTTTTTGGCAATGTTTAATATATTATTTATCTTTAAATATTTATTAATAGCGCTTATACCTATAGGTATATATATAGTATTAAAAAATAAAGAGAAACTAGGTGAAATATTTGATGAAAAATTTAATAGCTATACTTTTGCAATATTCTCGATATTTTTTATTTTGATGTTGATTGGTGGTATTAATAGATATGTACATGTATGGGACGAGTATTCTCATTGGGCCTTTGACGCTAAGTCAGTAATTAAATATGAAAAATTAAGTACATGTGCAGAAGTTGTATCTTCAACTAGAGCTTATCCTCCTATAATGAGTCTATGGCATTATTTTGTGTCTCTATTTGTTGGATATAGTGAACAAAACTTATATATAGGTTTATCAATTTTAATTTTGATAGGACTGATGCCAGCTTTTGCTTTTATAAATAAAAAAAATAAACATATATTACCACTGTTTACATTATCTATTATATTTGGGGCAGGTATTTTTGGAAGTTTATATAAATACTCTTCACTTTATGCTGATTATATTTCAGGAGTACTGTATTTTGTAAATTTTGTTATATATATTTTATATAAGAGTGACAATAAAAGACTGATGAAATATTTATTTATATCATTAACAATGACAATCTGGATAAAACCAACAGGAATAATACCTGCCTTTGCATTTTTTGTTATTATAATGTGTAAGGAATTGCTTGAACTAAATAATTATAGAGTAACTTTAAGAGGATTTTCGAGGATTTTTAAAAAATGGTATAAATTAGGCCTATCTGTAGCGGGAATGTTTTTTATATGGAATATATATGTAAAAATATGTGAATTAATTATTCCTAAATTTTATGATAAAAAAGTATTATCTGGAATGTTAAAAACGGGATTAAATAGTGATAAGTTATCCTTTAGCGTATTGAAAAGAACTGTTATAAGCTTATTTAATGCCTTTAATGAGACAATTGTATATGGAATAAATAAAATATCGCTATTTCAAATGTTAATTATAGCAGGAAGCTTATTTATTATATATGTATATATAAAGTATAGGAAAGGCTTTGTATATTCAATAAAAAAATGTTTACCTCTTTTTTTGGGATATTTGGTTTTTTTTATATTAACAATGTTATCAATATTTGTAATGTTTTCATCATACGAAGCACAAGAGCTTGCATCTTTTAGTAGATATTTAAATACATTTCATATAGCGGTATTTTTACTTATAAATGTATTTCTTATTAAAGATGATTTTATATTGAAGGAAAAAAATAAATTATTTGCCGTGTGCATGCTTTTATTTTTTATACTAAATTTATCATTTAATGATATTACATTTTTTGTATCAGATTATTCAGAAAGAATAAAAACTAGAAATATAAGCTATGAGAGACAAGCAAAGATACAAAAATTAGTGGATAATACTTCTGAAGATAGTTTGATTTATGTTATAGAACAAAAAGATCAAGATGGAATAATGGCAATGTGGTATACAAGATTTTATGCTTTTCCAAGAAGGGTAAATTCTTATCAATCATCTATAAATTGGAAAATTAAAACTGAAATAAATGGTGATGATTTAGGAGATTGGGGACTAACAGCTCAAGAATTATCAGAAGATTTATATAACTTTAATTTTGATTACTTGTATTTATATTCTGCTGATGAATACTTTTTTAAAGAAATTTCATTTATGCTTGATGATGTTGAGGATGTTACTCAATATACTCTATTTAAGGTAGAAAAACATGATAATAAAACAGTATCTTTGCTACCTATTGCATAAACGAAAATTAAAAAAGGAGAATAAATTTTATATGAAGGAATTTAAGGAGAAAAGTAATATTATGTTTTTAAATATTTTTTTAATTATTATATATATAATTTTGACTGTATCAGGTTTGGTTTTATTTAAACTTGGCACATCTCAAGATTTTTCAATTGCCTTCACAAGCAACAAAATGTCAGTTGTATTAAATTATAAGGCAATATTAGGCCTATTATGCTATGTATTTAGTTTTTTATTATATATGGGATTAGTGTCTAAATTTGATTTAAGTTATATTGTACCTATAACTCAAGGTATAATATATATATTGATTTTTATATCATCAATTGCTATATTTAAAGAAAAAATAACCATACAGGCTTTTATTGGAACTGTTATGGTTATATTGGGAATAATTTTATTAAATATAAAAAAATAGGAGAAATACTATGGAATTTATAAAAAAAATAAAATCTAATTTTAGTATAAAGAAATTTATATGGTTAGCTGTAATTTTAGTTTATATATTAATATTTTGTCTGTTATTCTATAATAATTTATCAATTAAAGATGATATTGGACGATTAGATAAAATATTGTATTTAATTATTGCTATGGTCATTAATTTAATTGTTTTGTTTATATTATTTTTAATTTATAAATGTAAAAAAATTAAAGCAGAAGTATTTTTTGTTATTGCCGCATCAATGTTAGGACTTTTATTTGTTTTTGCAACTCCGATTTTAAAGGCACATGATGAATTTTATCATTGGTATAAATCTTATGCTGTATCCATTGGACATTTTGTGCCTTCAGAATCATCAGAAGAGGGACTATTATATGATAAATTGCCCAAAATAGTTGAAGATTTACCAAATAATTTAGGAAGCTTTTGGCTTATAGATTATAAAAAGGAAATAAAAGAGTTCATTAAAATTGAATGTAAAGAAAATGAAAAATATGATGAAAAGGATTTTGTTTTAGTTGAAAATACGCCAACAGCTTATTATCCTTTTATTCAGATGTTGCCCCAAGCAACTGGAATATTTATTGCCAGAAATTTAAATTTAAATATAATATTACAGGTAGTTTTTGGAAGAATAGGAAATTTAGTATTTTTTATATTTTTTGGATACTTTTCTATTAAGTTAATCCCTAATAAAAAATATTTGTTAATGACATTATTATTATGTCCAAAAGTGATGTATATTTCTACATCATTATCCGGTGACGTGTTTACTAATTGTATGGCTATATTTTTAATATCATATATATTAAATTTGATATATACATGTAGACATTTAAAGGTAGTTGACTATATTATAATAGGAATGGTTTCATGTTGTGTAGCTGTAAGTAAGATAGTATATTTACCACTGTGTGCGCTTATATTTATTATTCCAAAGGAATGTTTTTATAGTAAGAAATTTAGCAATATTTTGAAAAAAAGAATTGTTGTTTTAATAATATTTTTGTGCTCAGTTGTTATTGGCGTAATATGGTTAAAAATATCATCTGGATTTTTGACTTCAGCTTCACCTTCATCTGAATTGCAAGTAAAATATATCTTGAATCATCCTATATTATATTTTGTAACGGTGTTAAGGACAGTATCAATAGAATTTAACAATTGGTCATTAGATATGGTTGGTGGATTTATGCAGTGGGGACAAATGTTTACTTTGTATCCAATAATATCAATTTCAGTTTATTTTATATTTTTTATGTCATTGTTAGTAGAAGAGAATGATGTAAAACTATCAAAAAGTTCCAAATTGCTTATATTTTTAATATTTTTTATTACCTTTATATTAATTTTAACAGCTTTGTATGTGCAATGGACTGCTAAAGCTGGTGAAATTGGTGGAAACTTAATAACCGGCATACAGGGAAGATATTTTACGCCAATATTTTTACTTATACCTATTATTTTGCCAAGTCTTGTAACTTCTACTGATAAAAAAATAAATAGAAATGTAATACTATATTCAATAATATTGCTTCAAATTCCAACCTTATTAAGTATAGTAGTTAATAATATTAATTAAAAAAGGATGTGATTGAAATAAAAACATTGGTAATTGTTCCTGCTTTTAATGAGGAAGAAAGTATAAAAAAAGTTGTAAAAGAAATAAAAGAAAATAATAACAATATTGATGTTGTGGTAGTAAATGATGGCTCAAAAGATAATACACTTATTGAAGCTAAGGCATCAGGGGCTATTGTTTTAGATTTACCATATAATCTTGGCATTGGAGGTGCCGTACAATCTGGATATTTATATGCATATAAATATGGATATGATATTGCAATTCAAATTGATGGTGACGGTCAACATGATTCCAAATATATTCCTGTTATGGAAAATTATATAAAAAATGAAAAATATGATATGGTAATTGGTTCTAGATTTATAAAAAAGACAAAGTATGAACAAACTTTTATGAGAATGCTTGGAAATAAAATTTTATATTTTTTAATTAAGTTATTTACTGGTAAAAAAATATATGATACTACTTCTGGGTTTAGGGCTGTAAATAGAGACTTAATAAAAAGATTTTCTGAAAATTATCCATATGACTATCCTGAACCTGATACAAATTTGCAGGTATTGTTGTTAAATAAAAAAATAATTGAAATACCAGTGGAAATGAGAAAAAGGACGACAGGTAAGTCATTTGCATCCCCTTTAAAATCAATTCAATATATGGTAAAAGTTATTTTAGCCTTGTGTATAGCAAGACTTAGAAAGAATTAGGTGATTTATATGATATATACATTAGCAATTATATTTTCCGTTGTATTTATGCTATCTATAATTATTTTAGTAAGGAATAATAAATTGGAGGAAAAGTATTCATTACTATGGCTAATCTTTGGAATAGGTATAATAATACTTTCAATTTTTCCTAATATAATAGATAAATTAGCTAAATATTTTAATATTATTTATCCACCATCATTGATTTTTTTATTTGCATTCATTGTTTTAGCAATATATATAATACATTTGTCTGTAATAGCCAGTAAACAAAATAAGAGAATTATAAAATTGTCTCAGGAAATTGCTATTGTTTATGAGAAAATAGAAAAACTTGAAAAAAATTGTGAGATTGATAAAAAAAAATGTAAGACGAATTTTAAATAGTGTATAGAGTAATGATATATATATGTAATATGTATTTAAATAAAATAAATTCAGCATTGAAATATTAATAAAAATGGATAATTAAAAATCTTTCTTTAGCTAAAAAATATATTGAAAATAATTTTATTTCATTGAGGTAACCTGATGATAAATTTCTTATATTCTTTTTAGCAAAGAAATAATAGTATATTGAGAGGAAAATATGAAAAAAATAACTTTTTTAATGTTACATTTAAATTATGGTGGCATTGAAAAGCAAGTAACCACACTTGCAAATGAACTTTTAAAAGAATATGAAGTTGAAATAATATCACTTTATGATATATTATCGGGTGAGTCTTTTTATCAATTAGACGATAAAGTTAAGGTTAAATATATCTTCAACTTTGGCCCAAATAAAGATAAAATAAAAGATGCTCTAAAAAAATTTAAACTAATAACATTGATAAAGCAGTTGTGCAAGGCTGTAAAAATACTGTACACGAAATACTTTGGCTTGGGAAAGATAATTAAAAATTTAAATACTGATATTTTAATTTCATCACGAATTGAATTCTCAAAGCAAATTAAAAGAAATGATATAATTACAATTTCACAAGAACATTCATTTATTGATAATGAAAAATATATAAAAAAAGTTAGGAAATCTTTTAAACATATAAAATATTTGATCGTAATGACAAAAGGTGCTAAAGAAAAATATGATGAATGGTTAAAGAATGAAAAAATAAAACCAGAAGTCATTGTTATACCAAATATTATAAAGGAAAATAAGTCAGGAAAGATTTCAAATCTTAATAACAGACAAATAATTAGTGTTGGTAGACTTGAAGATGTAAAAGATTTTTATACGCTTATACTTGTTTTTTCCGTTATAGTAAAAAAATATCCTAATTATATTTTAAAAATAATAGGAGAAGGGAGTATGAGAGAAAAGTTAGAAGAACAAATTAAAAAATGTAATCTTCAAAAAAATGTTATTCTAACTGGTAGGCGCACGGAAAATGAAATAAATAATGAGCTAATTAAATCCGATGTTTTTGTACTAACTTCAAAGAGTGAGAGCTTTTCACTCGTTTTATGTGAAGCTATGAATTTTGGAGTGCCATGTATTGCTTTTGATGTGGATGTTGGACCAAGAGAAATTATACAAGATGGAAAGAATGGATTTCTAATTGAAAATAGAAACGTAGATTTAATGATAGAGCGATTAGACGAATTACTTTATAATATTTCCCTTAGAAGATTTTTAGGTTCGAATTCATATAATGTCGCCAAAAATTATTATTCGGAAAATATTATAAATAAATGGAAAAATATTTTTGGGGGAAATTAAATGGAAAAATTAAATATTACTTTTTGCAGTTATCCTGATTTTGGAGGGAATGCTAAAGCATTATATGAATATATGAAAAAAAGATATAAAGATCAAATGAATCTTGTTTGGATTGTGTATAATGACGAGTCTGTCATGAATTTAAAAAAAATTGGCACAAAGGCTATACTAATTGGAAGTGATGAATTTAAAGAATATATTCCAAAAACAGATGTGTTTTTTACAACGCAAGGAAATTTAGATGGAGATAAACTTAAAGCAAAAAATTCAATTTATATTGAACTATGGCATGGAATTGGACCAAAACCAATAGGCTTTGCCTGTGACAATCCTTCAAAAGAAGATTTAAAAGGATATAAAAACATAAGTCAAATAGTAGATTTGTTTATTGTTCCTAATGACTTTTGGAGAGTAGTTTATTCATCTATTTTTAATGTTGAAATGAATAGAATAAAAAGTTTAGGGATGCCTATTTTGGATTATTTTAAATATTCTAATGGTTATAATAATTTGGAAAAAGTTTTAAATAAAAGTTTAAACAAATATAAAAAAATTATAATGTATATGCCAACCTTTAAAAATGGATTTAATCATAATGATATTACAATTGATAATGGAAATATTTTTAACTTTAAGGAAAATTTTGAAATAAATCATCTTAATGAATACTTAAAAAGTAATAATTATTTATTATGTGTAAAAAAACATCCTGGAGATACCAAAAAATTAGAATTTGATAATTTATCTAATATTATAAATATAAAAGAGGAACAGTTATTAAATAATAACATATCAATTAATGAAGTAATAAATGCTTTTGATTTATTAATAACTGATTATTCTTCAATAGGAACTGAATTTATTTTTATAGATAAGCCAGTTTTATTTATTACTAGCGATTTAGATGAATATATAAATAATCGAGGGATAATATTTGGTAGTCATGAATTTTGGATGGGATACGGTCCAAAAGTTAATAATATAAAGGTATTATATAATGAAATATATAATCTTCTAGAAAATGATAGTTATTTTAAAAAAGAAAGAGAAGCATATAGAAATTTATTCTTTGGTAATCTTGATGATGGTGGATGTAAAAATATATGTGACTACATTTTTGACAACGGATCAATAAGAAAAAACTTTAAAAGATATAATAGCGAAATATTTAAATTAAACGATAAAATTGAAGAATTAAACGTTGTTTTAAGAGAAAAAGATGAGATAATTGATGCTAGAAATGCAAGGATAAGGGAATTAGATCAATTTATAAGTAATATAATAAATTCAAAAGGATGGAAGATATTAGAGAAGGTTAGAAAAATAATTTACAAAAAGAATAAGGAGAAAAAATAGTATGAAAAGGATACTTACATATGGTACATTTGATTTATTGCATTATGGTCATATAAGATTATTAAAAAGAGCAAAAAATATGGGAGACTATTTGATAGTTGCCTTGTCTACTGATGAATTTAATATTTTAAAGGGAAAAAAAACATACTTTGATTATGAGACCAGAAAAAAAATTTTAGAAGCAATTAGGTATGTCGACTTGGTTATAGAGGAAAATTCATGGGAACAAAAATCTAATGATGTTAAGATTTATAATGTGGATGTTGTTGTAATGGGAAGCGATTGGAAGAATAGTGAAAAATTTGAATATTTAAGGGAAATATGTGATGTTGTATACTTAGATAGAACAGAGGGAGTATCAACATCTAAAATAAAAAGAGATTTGAATGCTAATAATTGGCAATTTTAGATTTTATATTTATTTTTATAGTTTGGAGGAATATTATGAAAAAAATATTAGTAACAGGTGGAGCAGGATACATAGGTACACATACAAGTGTTGAGCTTTTAAACGCAGGATATGAATTAGTTATATTAGATAACTTTTCAAATAGTAAACCAGAGGCTTTAGAAAATGTAAAAAAAATAACTGGAAAAGATTTTAAATTCTATAAAGGAGATATGATTGATAAAGATTTCTTAGATAAGATCTTTACAGAAAATGAAATAGGTGCAGTAATTGATTTTGCAGCATATAAAGCTGTGGGAGAGTCAGTACAAAAGCCAGTTGAATATTATACAAATAATGTAGCAACAGTTTTATCTTTACTTGATAGAATGAAAGCACATAATGTAAAGAAATTGGTATTTTCATCTTCAGCAACAGTTTATGGTGATCCAGAAATTGTTCCTATAACAGAAGATTGCAAAACTGGAGGAACTACAAATCCATATGGAACATCAAAACTTATGGTAGAGAGAATATTAAAAGATTTATATAAATCAGATAATGAATGGGATATTGCAATACTTAGATATTTTAATCCAATCGGTGCACATGAAAGTGGTTTAATAGGAGAGGAGCCTAACGGAATACCAGCAAATTTAATGCCATATATTGCAAAAGTCGCAAGTGGTAAATTAGAAAAATTATCTGTATTTGGAAATGACTATGATACACATGACGGAACTGGTGTAAGAGATTATATTCATGTTGTAGATTTAGCACGTGGACACGTTAAAGCTTTAGAAAAATTAGATAAAGAAGGAAAAGGTCTGTACATATATAATCTTGGTACTGGTACAGGATATAGCGTACTTGATATTGTAAATGCTTTTGAAAAAGCAAACAATATAAAAGTTCCATATAGTATAGCACCAAGAAGAGCAGGCGATATAGCAAAATGTTTTGCAGATCCTAAAAAAGCAAGGGAAGAGCTTGGATTTGTTGCAAGCAAAACGCTTGAGGATATGTGTAAAGATGCATGGAATTTTGAAAATAAATAATATATAGTAGTAAAGTGGGGGTGAGTCTGCCTCCACTTTTATGTAACCAAATTGAAATAAATTTAGTAAAATTGTTTGACATTGTATCAAATATATAATATAATTTATAAATAAGAGGTGTTTGTTATGTCTGAAAAGAAAGATGTTTTTGATAGCCTGAAGGAAAATACAAAAGAATTAAATAAAATGAAAGATACAATTGAAAGATTAAAAGAAGATTTAAATATATTAAATGTAACTTCAAATAATAAGGAGGATTAATTATGGCGTTTTCTGATGAATTAAAAAATGGTGTAGAAATAGATATTGAAGGATATAACCAAGAGATTAATGATTATATTCCAAGACTTAAAGATGATTATATAAAAGAAAATGACACTTTTATAGGTAATTATTTTTCCTCAAAGATTAAAGATTCTAATATTGATTTATCTGGAGTGCCTTATGAACGTAAAAAGGCAATGGCACTTAAGGAATTCGCTAAATATGATTTAGAGAATGGAACAAATTATGAAGAAGATTTTAACAAAGAGTATGAAGAATATTTAAATAAATTTGCTAAAAATAAAGAGAAGATTATTCGTATTTTGATTTATGCGCAAGATGAGTTTGCAGAAAAAATTAAAGAAACTGAGGAAAAACTTAAAGAAGCAAGTAATGAATTATTTGAACAAGAAAAAAAGATTAAAGAAAAAGAAGATAAAATCCAAGAGGAAAAAGGTGCAATAGCAAATTTAAAAAGTGAAATTGAAGAAATAAATAAAGAACTTGAAATATTAAATGATAAAATAACAGATTTGACATTAGAAAAAGAAGCATTGGAAGAAAAGGAAGATTTATCCCCAGAAGAAAAAGAAAGACTAGAAGAAATTAAAAAAAGTTTAAATCCAATGATAGAAGAATACGAAAGTAAAGAAAATCTAAGAGATGGAAAAAATGATGAAATAAATACAAAAGATCAAAATATTAAAAATTTAGAAAAAGAAAAATCTGATTTACAAGCAGCCCATGATGAATCAAAAAAAATATATGATGAAGCAAAAGAATCAGTTGAAATGGCAAAAGAGGCGTATGAAAAAAATGGTGAAGAAATTTTAAGGGTTGCAAAAGAAAATGATATAGATGTGGATGGAATTTTAAATAAAAAAACTAATGATGGAAAAGAAAATAAAGAAGAAATGAAAGATGAGAAAGTATCTAAAGATACAAAAGCTGTGACTACAGGATCGGCTGGGGCTGTTGTAAATCCAGTGGAACAAGAGAGTTCTAAATTACCAACAAATTATTCTGCAGATGCCATGAATGATTTTGCTAGATGTTCAAATTCATCTGATAGAAAAGCTACATTTATAGATAATCCAGCAGGATATGCAGCATTATGCGATTCACTAAAAAATAGAAGTATCTTTAATTTTTGGAAAAATCATAGAGTAAAAAGAGCTTTAGCTGATAATAATAAAGAACTTTTAAACAATATGAAGGACTCATCTGAATATTCAACTTTATTAGATAATGCGTTAGGCTCTGATCTAAGCACTGATGAAAAGGAAATTTTTGAAAATTTATTTGATAAAGATTCTCCTGATAATATTTTAAATGGTTTTTCAAAATATACAGATAAAGATATGGAAAACTTATACAATGTTGTAAATAAACTTAACTCTAAAGACTTTAGCAATAATCCCGAACTTGCCAAAAAAATTAATTCTGATATAATGCCATATATAAAAAGTGGAGTATTAAATGATCTTGCTAATAGGAAAATTCTTGGAAGATTTAACTCAAAATATGAAATGACAGGAAAAAATCAGCGTATTAATTATATATCAAATGAAATTACATCATATTCATCTAAACACGGATTAAATTCAGGTGTTAAAGAAAGTTCTAATTTATTTACATCTAGATTAAATCTAGATGTAAATAAAGAACCTGTAAATAACCAACCTACTAAAGCACCAACTCAAAGTACCCCAGAAATAGAACAAAGATAAATGAAAAAAACAATAGTTATTACGGGTGGTGCAAAAGGGATTGGAAAGAGAATTTCATTTGATTTTGCAAAAGCAGGATATAATGTTTGTATAAATTACAACAAATCCAAAAGTGAAGCTATGCTTTTAAAGGATGAGCTAGCAAAAGATGGTTGTAGTGTAGTTATATATAAAGCAGACATAACCAAAAATGAAGAAGTACACAAAATGGTAAATGATGTTATTAATACTTTTGGAAAAATTGATGTGCTAGTAAATAATTCAGGTGTTTGTGATTATAACCTATTTACAGATATTAGTAATGAAAAGATAAAAGAATTAATCGATGTAAATATTTATGGCACTATAAATGTTACAAAAGAGGTTTTAAAACAGTCAATGATAAAAAATCACGAAGGTAACATTGTAAATATTTCATCTATTTGGGGAATAACAGGCGGTTCATGTGAAGTTATATACTCTATGACAAAAGCTGGGATAATAGGGTTTACAAAAGCCTTAGCAAAAGAAGTGAGTATGTCAGGAATTAGAGTTAATGCAGTTGCTCCAGGAGCTATAAAAACAGAAATGATTTCTAACTTAACAAATGATCAATTAGAAGAATTAAAAAGTGGAATACCGCTTAATAGACTTGGGAATGTAGAAGATGTCTCAAATGCAGTAATGTTTCTAGCATCTGATAAATCAAGTTACATTACAGGTCAAGTTATAAGTCCAAATGGAGGCATGGTTATATAATAAAAAATTCGATCTTATGTTTTACATGGATCGAATTTTTTTATTTTTATTGAAAATATCATAAGCTTAATAAAATATATTCAATAATTTTATTTTTTTATTTTTTTTCTCTGTTCATATTTTCCCACTCTTTTAATTTTATTTTATATTCAATCATTTGAGTTAGATATTTATAATACATATACTGCTGTTCATAATACATATTTGGACTTACCATTTGTTGTACTTCCATACCAGGCATTGCTTGAGTTTGTGGAATATTTTGTGCTTGAGAATTTTGCATGTTTGAATTTTGTAAATTAAAATTATATGGATCAAAAAATCCTTGAGTTTTATCCATTTTATTCATACCTCCAAAAAATATATAAAAAATGTATAAATTAAATTATTTTATACATAATAATAATGTAAACACATTCAAAAAGTTTACCCCCCTTCTTTTTTGTGGCCTATATTTTTATAGGCTACTTTTTTTCGTATAATATAATATATAAACAAAAAAATGATTATTAAAAATGTAGATATCAAATATGAGGTTTTTATATTGGAAATGTAGTTTGCTCTTTCATAATTATCAATATCGCTATATACACATATAGTTTCGTAATCAATTATATTTGTATATGTTAATACAATATATGTAATAATCATAGATAATATACCATGTATAAATTTTGAAATAACAAGCTTATGAAATGAAAAATTATATTTAGATATGCAAGAATATATTTGTGATATAATGCACATACCACTAAATCCAAGTAGAAAAGATGTAACAATTATTTTTGTCTTTATATCAAGCGTACTGTTTACAACGTTATTTGCACCACCAGTTACTTCAAATAATCCAGATATTATTGATGAATTACTATTTGAAATATTCATAAATTTTAGAATATTATCTAAAATGCAAAATAGTAGATTAAAAATAATCATAAATCCTAAAATCATAGAGAGTGTTACAAAAGTACTTTTAATACATTTTTTTATAATTTCAAATAAATTTTCATTTCTACTTTTATTATTTTGGTTAAAACTATTTAAATTTTGAACTTTTTTGTGTATAATAGTAGAAGGTTGTTTTTTACGGATAAAAATACCAATTAATATAGATGAGATATAATGTGAGGTCGCAAGAAGTATTCCTATATAAATATTATGAAAAATTCCAATTCCTATGGTAGATAGTATAAATGCAGGATTACAGTTATTTATAAACAAAAGAAGTTTATCAGCTTCATATTTTGAAATTTCACTATCTTCGTAAAGTTTAGATACAGTTTTAGCACCCATTGGAAATCCACATAAAAACCCTGTTATAACAGCTGGAGATGATTTTTCTGAAATGTTGAAAAGCTTTGTTAAAAATTTGCCACATGTTTTTTGAATGGTTCCTAAAATATCTGTATTTAGTATAAATTCTGTAAAAAATATAAATGGAAAAAGAGATGGTATTATACTTGAAATAAAAATAGAAACACTCTTTTTTACGTTTTCAAAGTTATCTTTTGAAAATATTAGTAATATTGAAAGTGATATACAAAAAATAACAATATTTAATATATTTTTTAGTTTATAACTTTTATATATTTTCATAGTAACACCTAAAAAATAATATGATAAAGGAGATAGTATTATGCTAGTTTCAAATGAATGGAAAGATTATGAATTACTTGACATGGCAAAAGGACAAAAACTTGAAAAATGGGGAAAATATATATTAATAAGACCAGATCCACAAATTGTATGGGATAAAAAAACTAATCCAAAGTTATGGGAAAAGGCTGATGCAAAATACATAAGGAGTAATACAGGTGGAGGACATTGGGAAAAATATAGTAAAATTGATGAAAATTGGAGTATAAAATACAAAAATTTAGTCTTTAATCTAAAGCCAATGGGATTTAAACATACAGGTTTATTCCCAGAGCAGGCAGTAAATTGGGATTATATAATATCTAAAATATCACAAAGAACTAAGAAAAATCAAGAAGTAAAAGTTTTAAATCTTTTTGCATATACTGGTGGTGCTACAGTTGCTGCTCTTTGTGCAGGAGCATCTGTATGTCATGTCGATTCATCACAAGGAATGGTAAACTGGGCAAAGGAAAATGTATCTTCAAGTGGACTTAGAGAAAGACCTGTACGATTTTTAGTAGATGATGTTGTAAAATTTGTAAATAGAGAGATAAGAAGAAATAATAAATATGACATGATAATTATGGATCCGCCATCATATGGTAGAGGAAAAAATGGTGAAGTATGGAGCATAGAAAAGGATATAAACAATTTGCTTTGTTTGTGTTCAAAAATTTTATCAGACAATCCTATTTCTGTTATTATAAACACATATACTGGAGGACTGTCAGGCACAATCATTGAAAATGTTGCAAAACTTGCTTTTAGTGAAAATAACCCTAAGAAAATATTTCACAATGAAATTGGTTTAAGGCAAAAGAATTCAGAATTTGTTCTTCCATGTGGAATAACAACTATTTGTGAATTTTAATATAATCACAAAATACAGAAATGAAATACCACAAAATATGGAAATGAAATATCTCAATATATTGAAATATATGATTTCTTATTGTATACAATATTTAGTTTACTATATTATCGATGATAGATCCATCTCTTGCTGTAGCTGCTTTAGGAGTTTCTCCTAAAGAATTAATGCTATATAAGGTACTGACATGGCATATACCACTTTAAATGGAGTTTTTGTTGTTCCAAATAGGTCGTTTAAAAAATTAACGAGGTTAATAAATTTTGTATTGTAAATAAAAGTAAATTGTGGTAAAATATATAGTAGTTTAAGGAGGAATATTATGTTATCAGATCCAAATGTAAAAAAAATAGTACCTAAAGTAGGAAATAGATATCAAGCTGCACTTGCAATTGCAAAAAGAGCAAGAGATATTGAAAAAAGAAGAGTAATCGAAAATGATCCAGATATTACAGATGCTGTTGATATAGCTGGAAAAGAAATAGCAGAGGAAAAGGTTTTTGTAAAAATTAATGATAAATTTACTATAGAACCACATGAAGAACAACATTAAGAAAAAAGTTCTTCAAATAAAAAATAATTATTAAGTATAGTGGCTATATAGCCACTATATTTGGTTATATTAAGGAAGGTGTTAATTTTGAAAAAATATTTTGGAACAGATGGAATAAGAAGAGTAGCAAATACAGGCCTTACACCTGAACTGGCATATAAAGTGGCAAAAGCTGGTGCATATGTTTTAGCAAAATATGCTTCTAATACGCCAACTATTTTAATTGGTAGAGATACAAGATTATCAGGAAATTTAATAGAAAGTGCTATGATTGCAGGATTTTTAAGTTATGGAGCGAATGTAAAAGTATTAGGAGTAATTCCTACACCTGCAGTTGCATATTTAACAAAAAAACTTGGCGCAGATGCTGGTGTTGTTATATCTGCTTCTCATAACTCTTTTGAATTTAATGGAATAAAATTTTTTAGTAACAAGGGAATGAAAATACCAGATAGTATTGAAGAAGAAATTGAAGAAATTATGGATTCAGATAAACTAAATGATTTAAATGCTAGCGATGATAAAATTGGTATATCTGAAAACAAAGAAGAAATGATTTCTGATTATGAGGAATTTATAGTTCAAATTTTTGAAAATTCTATTAATGATAAATTACCAAGTGGATTTAAGGTTGTAATAGATACAGCAAATGGAGCAACATATAAAATAGCTGAAAAAATATTTACAAGACTTGGAATTGAATTTAAAATAATAAACAATAATCCAAATGGTATAAATATTAATAAAGATTGTGGCTCTACGCATCTTGAAATGTTAAAAGAATATGTTACATCTAATAAATATAATTTAGGTATTGCATACGATGGCGATGGAGATAGATGTTTAGCAGTAGATGAAAATGGAAATGAAATTAATGGAGATATTATGCTTGCAATCTTATCTAAATACTTAAAGGAAGAAAACGCTTTAAAAAAAGATACAGTTGTAGCAACTGTAATGAGTAATTTAGGGCTTGATATTTATTGTAAGAACAATAATCTAAGTCTTGAAAAAACAAATGTAGGAGATAGATATGTCTTAGAAGAAATGTTAAATAAAGGATATAACTTAGGTGGTGAACAATCAGGGCACATTATATTCTTAGATTATAATCCTACAGGTGATGGAATTTTAACATCACTTATGCTTATTAGAAGTATGGTTAAATACAATAAAAAGGCTTCAGAACTTGCAAGTATTATAGATATCTATCCTCAAGTTTTAGTAAATGCTAAAGTAGCTTTAGATAAGAAATATTTATATAAAGAAGATAGTGAAATTACAAAAATGATACAAGAAGTAGAAGAAAAACTTAAAAATGAGGGAAGAGTACTTATTAGGCCATCAGGTACAGAACCTTTAGTTAGAGTAATGTTAGAAGGGAAAAATATAGATAAGATTACTCAGTATGCAAATGATATAGCACAAATTATTGAAAAGAAATCAAATTTATGATAAATACTAATTAATGAGATTTACATAGCATTCATACTTTAAAAGTATGGGTGCTTTTCTTGACACTAAAACTTATGTTTGGTATAATAATACTTAATTAAGAGGTGTAGTATGATAGTAAAGGTACTTATAAATACGTCAGTAAGTAAGTTAAATAAAGTGTATGATTATAAAGTTCCAGTTGAATTAGAAAGTAAAATTGAACTTGGTAAAAGAGTAGAAGTTAGTTTTGGAAGAAAGAAAGATTTAGAAGAAGCCATTATAGTAAAAGTTATAGAGGATGAAAAATATGTACCAAAATATAAACTAAAAGAGATTTCTTCTGTTATTGACGAAATTTCATATATTGATGAAAATAGACTTAAACTAGCAAAAAATATTGCTTATTTATACTTTTGTAATGTGTATGATGCTTTAAAACTTATGCTGCCACCAGGAACTGGTAGTAAAAAAAGCAGTAAAAAAATAGATGGAAAGAAAGAGACAGCTGTTAGACTTATAGTTGATGCAGAAAAGATAAATCAGGATATAGATGATGGAATTGTTTCCTCTGCAAAACATATACGATTACTTACTTTTTTAATGAGTAATGATTTTGTTTTGTTAAGCGATATAATAAACGGATTAGATATATCAAGAGCTATTGTTAATACTGTAGTTAAGAAAGGATATATTGAACTATATAAAGTCGAGAAAGAAATAGATTTATTAGATGAATTAAATGTTAAGAGAACTTATCCGATGAGCCCTACTCATGAACAAAAAAACGCTATAGATATAATAAATGGTAAACTTTATGATGAAAAGTATGATGAATGTTTGTTATTTGGAGTTACAGGAAGTGGAAAGACAGAAGTTTATTTACAAGTAATAGAAACGGTATTATCACAAGGAAGGAAAGTAATTGTATTAGTACCTGAGATATCTCTTACTTATCAAACAGTTGAAAGATTTGTTTCTAGATTTGGAAATAATGTTGCTATATTACATAGTAGAATGACTATAGCTAAAAGAAAAGAAGAATATAAAAGAATAAAAGAGGGAAAAGTAGATATAGTTGTTGGTGCAAGGTCTGCAATTTTTGCACCTATTGATAATTTAGGTATGGTTATAATTGATGAAGAACATGATTCAAGCTATTACTCTGGTTCTACGCCAAAATATTCTACAAAAGAAATTGCAAGATATATTTGTAAAAATAGCAATGCTCTTTTACTTCTTGGATCTGCAACTCCTGAGGTAACCACATTTTATAAAGCTAAAAGTGGAAATATATCACTATTAACACTTAAAAATAGAGCTGGAAATGCTAAACTTCCAAGCATAGAATTAATTGATATAAAAGAAGATAGGCTTCTTGGTAATACTTCAGTTTTACCTATAAAATTAAAAGAGGAAATTCTTCAAAACATAAAATTAGGTCAGCAAACAATGATTTTTTTAAATAGACGAGGATATACGTCATATCTTACATGCAAAGATTGTGGTAAAGTATTTAAATGTCCAAATTGTGATGTTGCAATGACGTATCATAAAAAGAGTAACCTTCTACTTTGCCATTATTGTTCACATGTGGAGAAAAACATAACTACTTGCTATAACTGTGGAAGTACTAATATATCATCAGGAACTATTGGTACACAAAAAATAGAAGAAGAGTTAAGAGAAATATATCCACAAATTTCAATTCTTAGAATGGATGCAGATACCACTGTATCAAGAAATGCACAACAAGATATTTTAGATAAATTTAAAAAGAATAATGTAAATGTTTTAGTTGGAACTCAAATGATAAGCAAGGGTCATGATATTTCAAATGTAACACTTGTGGGAATACTTGGTGTTGATAATATGCTTGCAATGAATGATTATATGGCTAGTGAAAAAGCATATTCAAATATTTCTCAAGTGGCCGGAAGAGCAGGACGTGGAGATTTATCTGGAAGAGTTATAATTCCAACATCAGATTTAAATAATTATATTTTAAATGCAGTTATAAAAGGAGATTATACTGAATTTTATGAAAAAGAAATAGAATATAGAAAAATGTTTAACTATCCACCATTTACAGATATTGTATTATTTGAACTTTCATCATCTAATTTTAGTATTGTAAAATCAGAATCTGAAAGACTTTATAATATTTTAAATGACTCATTGGCAAAATATAAAGTTTTTAGTCCAAAGTCACCTTTTGTAAGAAGAATAAATAATAAATATAGAATAAATGTACTTGTTAAAGCAAAACTAAATAAAGAGGTATATAGCCAAATATACGAGAAAATAAATATATTTAATAAAAATAAAAATAAACTATTGAATTTTGTGGTAACAAAAAATCCAACTAGTATATCTTAAATCAAATATACAATATTTTTAAAATTGTCTTGATAATTGTTTTTCTTTATTATAAAATATATATGTAAAAAAGAGAGGTATGATATATGAATTTAACTTTTTATGGGGCTGCTAAAACCGTTACAGGTTCATGTACAATGGTTGAAGTAGCAGGAAATAAATTTTTAATAGACTGTGGAATGTTTCAAGGAAAAATGACAGATCAAATGCTAAATTATGACGATTTTCCATTTGATGTAAATGATATTGATTTTATGATTTTGACTCACGCACATATTGATCATAGTGGTAGAATACCAAAGTTATATAAAGCGGGATATGCAAATCCAATATATGCTACAAATGCAACAGTTGACTTATGTGGTATTATGCTTGCAGATAGTGGTCATATTCAAGAAAAAGAAATTGAGTGGGTTAATAAAAAAAGAAGAAGAGCTGGAAAAAAAGAAAATGAACCTATGTATACTGCACAAGATGGTATTGACTCAATGAAATTATTTAAAGGTGTCGATTATAATAAAAAAATAACAATTAATGAAAATATTTCTTTTACTTTAGTTGATGCAGGACATATGCTAGGATCAAGTATAGTACTTCTTGATTTAACAGAAAATGGTCAAACAAAAAGAGTGGTATTTACGGGAGATTTAGGTAATAAAAATATGCCTATTATTAAAGATCCTACATATATTGAAGGTGCTGATCATTTAATAATGGAATCTACGTATGGAAATAGATTACATGGAAAAATGGAAGATCAATCAGACAAATTTATAGATATTTTACTAAGAACTATTGAAAGAGGTGGTAATTTAATTATACCATCATTTGCAGTTGGTAGAACGCAGGAAATCTTGTATGAAATAAATAAATATGCTGCAAAAGAAGGATATGCTGAAAAATTAAAAAATATACCGGTTTATGTTGACAGCCCTCTTGCTGTTAATGCAACAAAAATATTTGAAGAAAATCCAGAATATTATGATGAAGAAGCTGTAAATTACTTAATGAAAGGTGATAATCCTATTGATTTTGAAAGCTTACATTTGGTAACTACATCAGATGAATCTAAAGCCTTAAATGATGATCCAACACCTAAGGTAATTATTTCTGCAAGTGGTATGTGCGAAGTTGGAAGAATTAAGCATCATTTAAAACACAATTTATATAGACCAGAATGTACAGTTTTATTTGTAGGATATCAGGCAACAGGTACGTTAGGTGAAAAAATACAAACAGGTTCAAAAATTGTTAAAATTTTTGGGGAAGAAATTGCAGTAAAAGCTGAAATTGAATATTTAGACGCATTTTCAGGGCATGCAGATAGAGATGGACTATTAGAGTTTATTGACAAAATGAAAAACAAACCTCATAATATTTTTATAAACCATGGTGAAATAGTTTCACAACAAGTATTAAAAACATATATTACTGAAAAATTTAATATACCTGTAACCATCCCAAATTATGAAGATACATATACAATTGATGGCGAATTTGTTGGAACAAAACAATTAACATATAAATCAACAAGATTTGATATATTAGAAATGCTTTCATTCTTAAAGCAAGATGTTGATGATGTAAGTAATTTGGTTAAATCTGAAATTAAAACTACAGTTGATACCGATACCTTAAAAGACATTTATGAAAAATTAGATGAAGTAAAGAAAGCATTAGGAAATACAAGAGAAATAAACAGAAAATAATAATATAATGAATACTCCTTTTTTATATAACATATATTTTAATGTAAATATATATTATAAAAAAAGGGGTTGTTTTGTTTGCTAATTAAAACTATTAATATTGATAAATCTAAAAGATTGTGGTTTATAATTATATGTGCACTTTTTGTCGCCTTTTTACTTATAGCAATTTCTTTTTTTGGTATATATAACGCAAATAGTAATGGTAGCAATGAAATGAAAGATATTTTTGATATAAAAAACTATAATACAAAATATTCATTAACTATATTTAGCAATAAAACGAAGAATAGCTATGAAGTAGAAGAATGGTACTTGTATAATAATGAAGAAGAAAGGTATAGATTTGACTTTACAAATGACTTGCAAGATAAAATATCATATATTATATTAAATAATGAAGTAAGAATAAATAATACAAAGGAAATTAGTAAGTTTGATTTAAGAGAATATTCAACTTTAGATAGAAATATTTTTAGCTTTTCAACATTTATTTTTTTGTACAATTATATACAAAGAGAAACTTCTTGTGGAAATATCGAATCAAAGATTGTAAATGATAAAACTCATTATTTAATAAAATTAAACGAAAATAAAATAAATGAAGTAGAAGAACTTAAATTTTTGTTAAAAGAAGGATTAAATTTATCTTCATTTGAAGCTGTTGTTGATAATAAGTCAAAAAAAGTAGAACAGTATGTAGTTTTAGATGAAAAGAAAAATGTAGTTATAAATGTAAATTACTTAAAATTTGATATATTAGAAAAATTTGATGAGAAAATATTTGCAAATTTTGATAAATAGTGTATAATATATGAAAGTGAGGAATATATTTTGAAAGTAAAAAGAGGAGATATATTTTATGCTGATTTAAGTCCTGTTGTTGGTTCAGAGCAAGATGGGATTAGACCTGTATTGATTATTCAAAATGATATAGGAAACAAATACAGCCCAACTGTAATAGCTCTTGCTATAACAACTAAAAGTAAAAATAGGATTCCAACTCATATTCCAATCAAAGCAGGTAGCTGCGGATTAGAGAAAGATTCAATTATTCTTGTTGAACAAGTTAGAACTTTAGATAAGGTAAGGCTAAAAGAAAAAATAGGAAGTATTGATGAAATAACATTAGAAAAGGTTAAAGAGGCTCTTAAGTTAAGTTTTAACATTAGATGTGATTTTGATGATTTTTTTAGTGATTGGTAATATTTTTCTGTATTAGGAGTGAAAAAATATGGATAAAAATGATAATAAACATACAAAAATTTTTAAGACAAAATCTTTAAAGAAAAAGACGAAGAAGAATATCGAGGCTGGTAAAACACAAGTAGTTTCAACTAAAGATATTAATTCTAAAGCAAGTAGCAAGAATGCAAAAAAGAAAAGAAGAAAAAAAATAATAAAGATTTGTTTCTTTGTTTTCCTTGCTCTTTTTATTATTTGTGCAGGACTAGTTATAGGTGTTATAACTGGTGTAATTGACAAGACGGATAGTTTAAATCTTGAAGATTTGAAACTATACAAAGAAACTTCATCTGTATATGATAAAAATGGTAATCAAATAGGTGCTTTTTATGATTCAGAAAACAGAGTAACTGTTGAATATAAAGATATACCTCAGACTGTTGTTGATGCTGTTGTATCTATTGAAGACGAAAGATTTTTTAAACATCATGGTGTTGATTTAAAAAGAACCACAGGTGCGATATTTACATATATAACGCATGGTGGAAAATCAAGCTTTGGTGGAAGTACAATTACACAGCAATTGGTAAAAAATATAAAAAACGATAAAGAAGCAACATGGACAAGAAAGATTAGAGAATGGTATAGAGCTATAGCTCTAGAAAATAAACTTTCAAAAGAAGAAATTTTTGAAGCATACGTAAACCAAATATACATGGGAGATGGATGCTATGGATTTGAAGTGGCATCAAGAAATTATTTTGGAAAGCCTTTAAGTGAAGTAAATTTAGCTGAATCTGCAGTATTGGCTGCAATTATACAATCACCAGAGTCAACTAATCCATATAAGAGTGAAGAAGCTAAAAATAAGCTTTTAGAGAGAAAAAATTTAGTTTTAAAGCAGATGCTAAAACTTAAGAAAATTTCAGAAGACGAATATAATGAAGCTTTAAATTATGAAATTGTATTTAAGAAAGAAGATGATTCTGCAAAACAATCTTCAAATGGTGCACAGTATACATACTATGTTGAAGCTGTAAGAGAAGCTGTAATTAATGATTTGATGGAAACATTAGGAGTCGAAAGAGGTATTGCTATTACAAAGTTATATGGTAATGGTTATAAAATATATACACCTTTTGATCCAGATGTACAAAGTGCAATTGATGCTGCATATAACAATTCAAAATTATTCTATACTGATAGTAAAGGAGACTTTATGCAGTCTGCTATGGTTGTTATTGAACAATCTACAGGATGTGTACTTGGACTTATCGGAGGAGCGGATGAGAAGACTTCAGACCTTGTTGTAAATAGAGCTACGCAATTAACAAGACAACCAGGTTCATGTATGAAACCTTTAGGTGCATATGGACCGGCATTTGAACTTGGATTATCATCACCTGGAGCAGGTTTAGATGATTGCGAGCTTACAGAAGGAAATTGGCATCCAGGAAACTATTATGGTTATTTCAATGGCTATGTAACAGCAAGAAATGCAATTGCCAAATCTATGAATTTACCTGCGGCAAGAGCAAATTTAAAAGTTGATATAGATTATGCATATAACTTTGCGAAGAATGCCGGCCTTAAGAGTTTGGTAGCAAGTGATAAAGCTCCAGCAGCATTATCACTTGGTGGACTTACATATGGTGTTACTGTTATGGATATGGCAAATGCTTATGCTACTATTGCAAATGGTGGAGTATATATAGAGCCAAGACTATATACTAAAATTACAGACTCTAAAGACGAAGATGTAATTGTAAATAATATTAATTCTAAACGTGTTATGAAAGAATCAACAGCATTTATGCTTACAAGTTGTTTACAAGAAGTTGTAAAGACAGGAACAGCAGCTGGATATGTAAGACTTTCAAATATGGATGTTGCTGGTAAAACAGGTAATACCAATAATGACTATGATCAATGGTTCTGTGGATTTACTCCATATTATACAATTGCTTGTTGGAATGGATATGATAAAGTTGGCGGCAAAGCTGGACAAAAAGCAATTGGATATAGAAAGATAGGATCTTATCCTTACACTTCAGTTTCACTATTTAATAAAGTTGTAAATAGTATAAGCAAAGGTAAACAATCAAAACATTTTGAAGTTCCAAATTCTGTTACAAAAGTAGAACTTTGTAAAGTCTCTGGATTGGTTCCTACAGATGCTTGTAAAAATGATCCAAGGGGAAGTCAAGTTGGAAGTGATTATGTAGCAAAAGATTCAATACCAACTGAAACATGTAATATCCATAAAACAATAAAAATATGTAATGAAACTGGTAAAATTGCTACAGAATATTGTCCAAACACATCAGAAAAATCATTTATAACAAGAGACTATACACCAAATGTAAAACCAGCTGATTGGGCATACATGGCTCCTACAGAAAATTGTAATGTTCATACTTCAAAAAATTCATCATCAAGTAATGATGAAGAAGAATCAAATGGTATACATATTTATAAAAATACAAATACAAATAATAATAAAACTAGAACAAAGAAAAACTAGTGATAATATAAAATAGGAACAAGTATTATTATATATTTGCTCCTATTTTTTTACATATTTATACAAAACTGTTGAAAAAACTTTTTTATTTTGATAAAATAATAATGTTAATTTGTAATATTATAAAGCGGGGTTTTTAAATGAAAAAAGAAGTTAATAATGAAGAAAAAAAGAACAAGAAATCAAAAGCGAAGAAAGTGTTAAAGTGGATAGCTTTTTTCCTTATATTCCAGATAATATATGTTCCAATTCTTTCAATTGTACTTATATATTATGGACCATTTACTAATACAAGAGATATGATAGTAACAACTGCAATGACAACTATGAGGCATCAATATTTTGCAACTTTATTTTTAAGTAAAGAAAAAATTGATGAAATATTAGCAAAAAATAGGCCACAAGAGAATATAGAAGATCAAAGCTTATCAGCAATAAACATTGGATCTGGAATATCTGCTGAAGATATGAATGGAATTGAACTTAAAGACGTAAGTAATGATAGCTATACAGGTAAACTTTTAATTATAAATGATCCATCTCGTGTTAAACTTGTATCATCTCCAAGGCTTGGAACTTCAGGTGCTACTACATCTCAAATTGTTGCAGAAAACGATGCAGTTGCAGGAATGAACGCTGGAGGATTTCAAGATGATGCTTTGGGTACAGGTGGAAAGCCAGCTGGACTTGTTATTGAAGATGGACAGCTTAGAACAACAAATACAGGTGCATCATATAGTTTAGTTGGAATGGATAAAGATAATAAAATGGTTGTTTCAAATTCAATGACATATTCTAAATGTCAGCAACTTAATTTAAGATGTGCAGTTTCCTTTGGACCAGTTATTATTATTAATGGAAATGCTACAATAAAAAGCGGAACAGGCGGTTGGGGTATGCAACCAAGAACTGCGATAGCTCAAAGAAAAGATGGAGCAATATTAATGTTGGTTATTGACGGAAGACAAAAAGGAAGTCTAGGAGCAACACTAAGGCAAGTTCAAGATATTCTTTTGGATAATGGAGCATATAATGCCTTTAATTTGGATGGTGGAGCTTCTACAACTATGGTATATAACGGAAATGTCGTAAATAGTCCAAGTGATATATTAGGTGAACGTTATGTTCCAAATGCTTTTATAGTAACAAAACCGAATAAAAAATAATTAGAAAGGAAGAATAACTTTGAAGGAAAGAAAAATAAAAGAAAAAAAAGTAAGAAAAAAAATAAATAAAAAGAAATTATTTATTAATTTAGCTATATACTGGGCAATTGGAACAATTGTAACAGTAGTTGCTCTTTACCTTGTCGAAAGATATGTTATTTCCTTATCAGGTGCAGATGTAAATGAAAACAAAAAAGAAAATAAGGAAAAAGGTGTAAAAACAATAAATATTTCTAAAAATGCTAAAGACATTCAGTATTCATATGATAATAAATATTATACATATTTATTTGATTCAAAAGTATATATAGGAAGCTTAGAGTCAGGGGAAATAATTGATACTATTGAGGAAAGTAATCCAATTTGTTATTTTGACTTGTTATATGACAAAAATTTAATTTTGTATTTTACAAAAACAAATAATGGAACTTCAGCCACACTTAAGTTAACTACTTATGATATTGGTACTAAGAGAAAAATAGAATATAATACATTTACAGTTAAAAACTTTAGTAGAATAAAAAATATGGATATGTCGCCAGTAATAAATATGATTTATATTAATGTTGAGCAAAAAACAGGAAATTCAACTAATAATATAATTTATAAAATAAACTTGTTTAACACTATGTCTCAAATTAAATCAGGACTTATTGTAGATAGAATGATTATGTTACAGCAAACTGATAGAGTATATTATGAAGATTCAAACTCAAATATTTACTATTCTAATTCTAAACTTGGAATATTTAAAGAAAAAGTAAATATGATAGGAATAGATACAGAAGATATACTTTACTTCATATCTCAAGATAATAGTAAGGTATATAAAGTTAAGAATAATAAGATAACTGATACTATTGAACTTAAGGATAAAGACGTTAAATCTACCTACTATAACAATGAAAGAGTATTTGTTATTTATTCTGACTATGTTATTGAAGTATCATCTGATAAACCACTTGAAAGTATTGGAAAAATTCCAAATAATGTTTCTTTTGAAGCAATAAAATCTGATAAGATGTATGTTAGAGTTGATGATGATACAATTAAGCAAATTACACTTGATTTAAAAGATATAGAGTATGATAGTCAAGATATTGTAGATGGCCAAGAAAAAACTACTAATAATACAACAAACAATACAACTAACAATACTAAAAAAACAGAACAACCAAAAGAAGAGAAAAAAGTAGAAACTAATACAAAAACAGAAGATACAAATAAATCAACTTTACAACCAAATACAGAAAAACCAAGTACAGGAGGAGATAGTTAATGAATATATTTCATGCAATTATTTTAGGAGTTATACAGGGAATAGGAGAATTTCTTCCTATTTCCAGTTCAGCTCACTTAATATTAATTCCATACCTTTTTAATTGGAGTGAACATTCACTTTCATTTGATGTAGCACTACACTTTGGTACATTAATAGCAGTACTATTTGTTTACTTTAATGAGTGGTGGAAACTTTTTAAAGGAGCATATAATAAAATTGTTCATAAAAAAAATTCTTTTGAAAATAGGATGTTTTGGTATTTAGTAATTGCAACTATTCCTGGTGCTTTAATAGGTAAAATATTTGAAGAACCAATTGAAAATGTTCTAAGAACTAATTATGCTTTAATTGCAATTGCTCTTGGAGTTATGGGAATTCTTATTTATCTAGGAGACAAATGGGCTGCAAAAAAATATGATGGGAAAGAAACAGAATATAAGGATTTAACATTAAAGCAGACATTCTTAATTGGACTTTCTCAAGCTTTGGCAGTTATTCCAGGATTTTCACGTTCAGGAACTACTATTCTTACAGCAAGATTGCTTGGTGTATCAAGAAGTGCTGCAGCTAAATTTACATTTTTACTTTCTGTACCAATAATTTTTGGAGCCGCTGTACTTAAGCTTCCGGATATGGTGTCTAATTTTAGCTATGAATTAATAGTAGGAATTGTAGTTTCGGCAATTGTGGGAGTATTAAGTATCAAATTTTTACTTAAATATATAAAAAATCATGATTTTGCAGTATTTGCATATTATAGAGTAATTATTGCAATCATTGTACTTGTAAAAGTATTTTTCTTTTAATTGAATTAAGATAGAAGACGTTACTATTATATAGTTAACGCCTTTTTTCTGTTTAAAAGCATAAAAATTGACATAAGACATAAATAATGTTATAATTAATCACAAATTTAACATGTATCTAAAATTAATATTGAGGAGATTTTTTATGGATTATTTATTTTTTATTATTTATGTTTTGATTTTTTTAACAATAAGTATATACTTTTGTTTATCCGTTAAATATTTTTCAATTAAATATAAAAAAGTTGAGATAAAAAAGAAAAGGAGAATTTGCAAATTTAAATTTTATTTATCATTATTATTGTTTTATTTGTTTTTAATTGCTACAACTTCATGTATAGTTATTAATGAAAATTGTACAATGATAATTATAATCACATTAAATTTTCTTGTTTGTTCATTAATTGATAAATCCGAAGTTTCAAAATTAAATAATGAAGCAGACAAATAACTGATTAGAGGAGTGACTATTATGTTATTTATATTGTATATTTGTTTTGGATTTGCTTTTTTATCTTTGATTGTTTTAGGTATAATAAATATTCTAATATTGCCTAAGAAAAAAATTTTATCAAGAATATGTTTTGGTATAAGTGTTTTTGAAATATTTTTATCATTAATTACTTTCTTTACTGAATTTGTTACAAGTGGAAATTTTGATGTTGCGTTGATTGTTTTAATAATTCCGTTTGTATTGTCAGCTTCACTTTTTTATTTAAACATTAAATAGTTGATTAAAAAATTCCGTGTTTTTACACGGAATTTTTATTATTTTAGGAAAATATCTTTTATTTTTTTATAATTTAATATATAATAATTATAAAAAAGAGAGGTAGTTATATATGGAATATCAAGAACTTATAAAAAATATAAAAATACTTTTAGCAGATGATGATGAAGATTATTTGCTAATGACGGATAGCTTTCTAAAGCAATTAGGCTATAACGTTGAAACTGCTTCAGATGGTAAACAAGCAGTAGAAAAACTTATGTCAGGAAATTATCAAATTGCACTTCTAGACTACTTTATGCCAGGACTGAATGGAGAAGAAGTAATTACAGAAATAAGGAAACATAATAAAGAACTAATAATAATTCTACAAACTGGATTTTCAGGTCAAAAGCCACCAATTGAGACTATGCAAAAGTTAAATATTCAGAATTATTTTGATAAAACTGAGGGGATTGATAGGTTAAATTTAGAGTTAATTTCAGCTGTTAAAATTTTTAACCAACAAACGGAAATTGAATTGTCTAAATACAAAACAAAAACTATAGGTGAACTTATGAACAGTATAGCCGAAGAAATTAAATCGGATATGCTTTCTGTTGGAGCAGGTATAGAAGTAACTAATATGATGATTTCAAATGTAGATGAATTAAAAAATAAAGAAGAAATTCAAAAGCTAAAGAACTTTTATGAAAAAAATAAAAATTCTTTAGAAAGAGTAGATAAAATCTTAGATGCGCTTATTGCTGAATCTACTGGTGAAGAAAAAATATTAAAATGTGATGATATAGTAGATTTAATTTCTTTAATTGTAAAAAATGATGCAAAAAAGAAAGAAATAAAATTCACTACACATACTGCTTTAAAATCATCTAATTATATTGCAGGAAGTATTAATCAGTCTATTTTTATAATTTCAGAAATCGTTAGAAAATTAATAAACAAGTCTAATAGTGGAGATAATATTGAATTTGTATTTACGGAAGATGAGTCAAATTGGCTTTTAAATCTAAACTCTGAAAATATTTTTAAAATTGATGAACTTGATGTTTTCATGATTAGAAGAGTTGTAAGTAGTATAAATGGCTTTAATATAGAATTTGAGAAAAATAAAATAAGTGTTCAAGTTAAAAAGACAATATAAAATTTATAAATACTAAATCTATAAATTTATTCGGGTTTAGTATTTTTTGTTATTTTTTCTTGAAGTATTTGGCTAAATATAGTATAATATGCGTAGTTAATGTTGGGGTTGTGTAGTAATAATTTGTGGATATATAATTGATGTATTTAGAAATTATTATTACATCCCCAGAGTAGGAGGAAAAATATGTATAAAAAATTTGAAACAGAGTTTGCAGGGAGAAGTTTAGTTGTAGAGACAGGGAAAATGGCATCTCAAGCTAATGGATCTTGTTTGGTAAGATATGGGGATACTGCAGTTTTAGTTAATGTAACTATGTCAAAAGAACCAAGAGATGGTATAGATTTTTTACCACTTTCTGTAGATTATGAAGAAAGACTTTATGCTGTAGGAAAAATTCCTGGAGGATATGTAAAAAGGGAAGGTAGACCAACAACAAAAGCAATTTTAGTATCAAGAGTAATTGATAGACCACTAAGACCTTTATTTCCAAAGGATTATAGAAATGATACATCAATAAATGCTTTAACACTTGCGGTTGATCCAGATATTTTACCTGAAATACCAGCTGCTATTGGTGCATCTATTGCACTTAATATATCTGACATTCCATTTGATAAGTTAGTAGGTTCAATAAAAGTTGGAATTGTAGATGATAAAATTGTTTTAAATCCAAATTTAGAGCAAAGAGAAAAATCAACTTTAGATCTTACAGTTTCTGCTACAGAAGACAAAGTATGTATGATTGAAGCTGGTGCAAAAGAAGTTCCAGATGAAAAGATGTTAGAAGCTATTAAGGCTGGACATGAAGAAATAAAGAAACTTTGCAAATTCATACAAGAAATTAAAAGCGAAGTTGGAAAGAAAAAGGCAGAATATAAATCTTTTGCAGTTCCTGAAGAAATGGTTAAATTTGTTGATGAGCTTGCAACAGAAAAATTAAAAGAAGCAGTTCAAACAGATACTAAGAAACAAAGAGATGAAAATGTAACTAATGTAGATAATTTTGTCATAGATGAATATATAAAAAAATATGGCGAAGAAGAATATCAAAATAATAAATCTATGTTATCAGAAGCACTATATAAAGCTGAGAAAAAAGCAGTTAGAACATTGGTAAAAGAAGAAGGAAAAAGAGTAGATGGAAGAGCACATGATGAAATTAGACCTCTATCATGCGAAGTAGGTTTGTTTAATAGAGTTCATGGTAGTGCATTATTTAATAGAGGACTTACTCAAGTTCTATCACTTGTAACATTAGGAAGTGTTTCAGAAGAACAAACTTTTGATGGACTAGATGAAGAAGTTACAAAAAGATATATGCATCATTATAATATGCCAGCATATAGTGTTGGAGAAGCAAGACCTGCAAGAGGACCTGGAAGACGTGAAATTGGACATGGTGCTTTAGCAGAACGTGCTCTTGAGCCTGTAATACCTTCAAAAGAAGAATTTCCATATGCAATTAGGGTTGTATCAGAAGTTTTAAGTTCAAATGGTTCAACTTCACAAGGCAGTATTTGTGCATCAACACTTGCACTTATGGATGCTGGAGTTCCAATTAAAGCTCCTGTTGCTGGAATTTCTACAGGATTATTTACTAACAATGGAGATACTTCAGATTATGTAATGGTAACTGATATTCAGGGAATAGAAGACTTCTTTGGTGATATGGACTTTAAAGTTGGTGGTACAAAAAAAGGTATTACGGCTATTCAAGTTGACATTAAAATTGATGGCCTTACATATGAAATAATAGAAGAAGCTTTTGCAAGAACTAAAAAAGCAAGAGAGTATATACTAGATGAAATTATGTTAAAAGAAATTGACAAACCAAGAACTAATTTATCAAAATATGCTCCTAAAATTGAAAGTATAAAAATTAATCCATCTAAAATCGGTGATGTAATTGGTGCTGGTGGAAAAACTATAAACAAAATAATTGAGGAAACTGGTGTTAAAATTGACATTGAAGATGATGGAACAGTTTTTGTTTCAGGAGTAGATGCAAAAATGCTTGATAAAGCAATAACTACAATAAAATCTCTTACAGAAGATGTTGAACTTGGTAAAGTGTATATGGGTAAAGTAACTAAGATTTTACAATTTGGAGCTTTAGTTGAAGTATTACCTGGTAAAGAAGGACTTTTACACATCTCTCAAATTTCAAATGAAAGAATAAAGAAAGTTGAAGATGTGTTAAAAGTTGGAGATGACATTCTTGTTAAAGTTACTGAAATCGGAAAAGATGATGGAAAATTTAGTTTAACTGCAAAAGATTTAATGAAAGTTTAGGTGTTTATATATGCAAGTATATGCTTTTGTTGGTAAGACAGGAACAGGAAAGAGTTATAACGCACAGCGTATTGCAAAAAAATATGGAATTAGATATATAATAGATGATGCCATATTAATTAGGGATAATAAAGTAATTGCAGGAAAATCTGCTAAAACAGAGGCTAGTAAAATAGCCTCTGTTAAGGCAGCTATATTTTTAGATGAATCTAGAAAAAAGCAAATGGCTGATTTTATAAAAAAAGAAAAAATTGATAAAATATTAATTCTTGGTACATCTGATAAAATGGTAAAAACAATTGCTGAAAATTTAGGGTTAGATGAAATATGTCACACAATATATATTGAAGAGGTAGCAACAAAGGAGCAAATAGAAGAAGCAAGAAGATCAAGAACTGAAGAAGGTAAGCATATTGTACCAGTTCCTACTTTTGAAATAAAAAAACAATTTTCGGGGTATTTTTTAGATTCCTTAAAAATATTTAATTTTTTCAATAAAAACGCTGATGATGAAGATGAAGATAACTATGAAAAGACGATTATTCGTCCAACATATAGTTATTTAGGTAATTTTGTTATTTCTGATACTGTAATTAATGATATAATAACATATAGCGTATCAAGAGTACCTGGTGTAAGTAAGGTAATGAGAGTAAATACAAATAAATTTATAGATGGTATGAAATTGGATATTGATATTGAAATTAAGTTTGGATATAATATTCCAAAACTTAGTTCTGAAATAAAGAACACAGTGATTTATTCGGTTGATAAAACTACAGGTATAAACTTATTTGGAATAAATATTAATGTAAAATCTATTAGTAAATAAACTATTTATATTTATTTTAGTTGAAAAAATAGATAATATGTAGTAAAATATGTAGCGAGGGTGATAGTAAATGGAAACTATGAAATTAACTGAAAAAAAGAAAAGCTCAAAGGGAGTTGTGATTGGACTTTTACTTTTTTTCATTATAGGTGGAACAATATTGTATTTTGGATTAAAAATGGAGGAAGAACCTGAAGTAGTTGGAACAAGTACAGATAACACTGAAACACAAAGTTTGGTTGATGTAGATAAAGCAAATAAAGATGAATTAACAAAGAAAAACCAGAGTATTGAATATAGTGTAACTGATAAGAGTATAAAAGATTCATCTAATGCAAAAATGAAAGCGAAAATGACTCTTCCTGTTATATCTATTGAAGGTGAAGAACTTTCAAGTATAAATAGTGAAATAAACAAGTATTATACAGATATGTTTAATAGTCTAAAAGAACAAATGGCTTCCGCTTCAAGTAAATATACATATACAGTAACTTACAATGTATATGAAAATATGATTGAAGAAAATAAAGTTATATCTATAACGATTTATGAAAGAATTGTTGATGATTCTGCAAAGAAAAATACTATGAATAAAATAAAAACATATAATATTGATGCTGCAACTAAGGAACAGATAACTCAATCAAATAATATTGCACAAATTTTATTTGGAAAAGATTACAAAACAATTATAAGGAACTCTATAAAAGATTATGTTGTTTCAAATAAGATGATGAAAGAGTCAGATTTCAATTATACATACACAGGAGTAAAACCTTTTTATATCAAAGAAGGAAAACTTCATTTAATATTTAATGAAGGAGAGCTTGTAGATAGTAAATATGGAGTATTAGATATTACTATAAATAATTAGGAGGAATATTAATGGTAGATTCAATGGAAAAAATAGTTAATCTATGTAAACAAAGAGGATATGTATATCCAGGTTCAGAAATATATGGTGGACTTGCAAATACATGGGATTATGGTCCATATGGAGCTGAACTTAAAAACAATATAAAAAAAGCATGGTGGAAAAAATTTATTCAAGAAAACAAAGATAGTTATGGAGTTGACGCTGCAATTCTTATGAATTCAAGAGTTTGGGAAGCTTCTGGACATGTAGGAAGTTTCTCTGATCCTTTAATTGATTGTAAAGAATGTAAAACAAGACATAGAGCGGATAAATTAATTGAATCATTTACTGATGAAATAAATCCTGATACTTTAAATGATAAAGAATTATATGACTACATCGTAGATCATAAAATACCATGTCCAAACTGTGGTAAGGTAAATTATACTCAGATAAGAGAATTCAACTTAATGTTTGAAACCAAAAGAGGAGTTGTAAAAGATCAAACTTCTATTGTTTATTTAAGACCAGAAACTGCTCAAGGTGAGTTTGTTAATTTCTTAAATGTAGCAAGAACATCAAGGAGCAAAATTCCATTTGGAATAGGTCAAATTGGTAAGGCATTTAGAAATGAGATTACACCTGGTAATTTTACGTTTAGAACAATTGAATTTGAGCAAATGGAACATCAATGGTTCTGTAAAGAAGGAACAGATAGTAAATATTATGAAGAATATAAAGAAAAACAAATGAACTTTATAACTTCAATAGGAATAGATAAAGACCATCTTAGATTTAAAGATCATGAAAAATTAGCTCATTATGCTAAAGAAGCATGTGACATACAATTTAAATATCCTCATGGATGGGATGAGTTATGTGGAACACACAATAGAACAAATTATGATTTATCAAGACATCAAGAATATAGTGGAAAGTCAATGGAATACTTAGATCCAGAAACTGGCGAAAAATTTATTCCATATGTTATTGAAGCATCTCTTGGATGTGATAGACTTACACTTGCTGTTCTATGTGATGCATATTCAGAAGAAAAGATAAATGATGATGAGACAAGAGTTGTATTAAAATTACATCCATCTATTGCACCTGTAAAAATTGCAATTTTACCTCTTTCTAAAAAATTATCTGAAGGAGCTGAAGAAGTATATTCATTACTTTCTAAGAAATATAATTGTGATTATGATGTAGCAGGTTCAATAGGTAAAAGATATAGGAGACAGGATGAAGTTGGAACTCCTTATTGTATAACTTTTGATTTTGATTCTTTAGACGATAAATGTGTTACAATAAGAAATAGAGATACAATGGAACAAGAAAGAGTTAAAATTGAAGAACTTTTAAATTGGTTTGATGGAAAATTTGAAATATAAAGAGGTGGTTTAAATGGAAAAAAGAAAGAATATTGTAAAATACACAGTTGTTGGTATTTTAATATTTTCAATGGTATTTTCAATGTTTGCTGTCCTTATATCAGCAATACAAAATGTATAGGTGGTGACCTTTATGTTCCATACAATTTGGCTTAGAATAATAGAGTTTATGTATTTATTAAAAGATGTTCTAGACCTTACTAGTCCATGGAGAGTTTTTGTACTTGTAATGGACCTTGCAATAGTTCTATTTATTGCATATTATATAATTAGAATTTTAAGGCAAACAAGAGCAAAACAAATAGTAAAAGGTATATTGATGCTTGTTTTCCTTGTTATAATTGCAAAAGTTTTTAATATGGTAATATTGAATTTTATCTTGACTAATTTCGTAACTTATGGGGTAATATTGCTAATAGTTGTATTTCAACCTGAAATACGAAACGTATTTGAAAAACTTGGGAGAAGTAAGCTAGTTGGAGTTTTTGATATGGATGATAACATCATGGTTAAACATTCAATATCTGAGATTGTAAAAGCAGTTGAAATAATGTCCCTAAAAAAAATAGGAGCTCTTATTGTAATAGAAAGAAATACTAAGGTATCAGAAGTTTTAAAAGAAGGTATAAACTTATCTGCAAAAGTATCATCAGAATTAATTCAAAATATTTTTATGCCACGCACGCCTCTTCATGATGGCGCAATTGTAATTGATAAGTCAGAAATACTTGCTGCAAAATGTATTTTACCACTTGCCTCTGAAGTTTCTGTTCCAAAAAATCTTGGGACAAGACATAGAGCAGCTGTAGGAATTACTGAAATATCTGATGCTCTTGTAATTGTTGTTTCAGAAGAAACAGGTATAATTTCTCTTGTTGAAAATGGAAAATTAAGAAGAGAACTTACAGGTGATACTTTAAAAGAATTACTACTAACAAAATTAGATAGAACAAAAACTGCTGTAAATATAAAAAATATTGTAAAGAAATAGGAAAAATTATTTAAGTTGTAATAATATAAAAATATGTTCATATATAATATGTATAAGTATTGGGGGAAATATGAACACTATTTTTATAGATTTTAAGAGTAAGGATTCCAAAGAGAAAAAAAGTATAAATAATATAAAAAAAATAGTTACTAATAAAATTTTTAAATATATTGTAAATGATGACATTTTAAATAATTCCTTATCAAAAATTACATATATAAGAATTGATAGAGAATATATAAATAATCAGTTACAAAAAGGAAAATATTCTATATATGATAAAATTTTAAAACTAAATATAAATAGAAAATACGGAAAAAACGATGTTGTACATCTGATTTTTGCAAACGAATTTGATGATTGTGAAGTAATTAAAGAATACATATTAAGACTTTTTAGATTAAATAATTTAACAGTGTATGAGGAACTTAATATAAAAAATAATCTAAAAAGAAAAGATGTAGTATATATGGATAAGTATATTAATGATAATAAAATTGACTTATGCAAATTAAAGATATTAATTATTATAAATGATTTAAGAGATTTTGATGAAAATAAATTACTTGAATATATCTCAAAATATAAATTTGTTGATGTTTTAAAAACAAAAAATATTAATAAATATGATAGTTCAAAATTGCAAAAGTTTATTAAAAATATAAATAATGAATATGGTACAACAATTGAATTAATTGGAAAAAGAAATATTCAAAAATATAACATTTACTTAATGTATAGTAAAATGGATAGAAATATTTTTATTCAACAATATATTTTAAATAGTAAATCGTTATATTTAGATATGAATGATATAGATATGGATATTATGAGTGAAGAATATATATGCTATAAAAGATATGAACCAGAAATACTTACTATTTTAAATAGATTAGAAATCAATAGAAATAATTTTAGTAAAGTAAAGTTAGGTTTTCTTTTTAAATAATATATATTAAAAATGTATTATACTTGACACTTAGTGTATAATATATATGTTGTTTTAGGAGGAGATTAAATAATGGAAGAACGTGATATAGTACTTACAACAGAAGGGTACAATAAATTAGAGGAAGAATTAAAATATTTAAAAGGGCCAAAGAAAATGCAAGTTGCTGAAAGAATAAAAATTGCAAGGGAATTTGGTGATTTGTCTGAAAATTCAGAATATGATGATGCTAAAAATGAACAAGCTTTACTTGAAGCAAAAATTCAGGATATAGAAAATATGTTAAGAGTTGCTAAAGTTGTAGACGATGATGAGGTATCAACAAGAAAAGTTGGTATAGGAACTCAAGTTACAGTGCATGATTTTGAATTTGATGAAGATATAACTTATGGAATAGTTGGCGCAACAGAAGTAGATATGAAAAATAATAAAATATCTAATGAATCTCCTGTTGGTAAAGCTTTAATTGGTGCTAAAAAAGGCGATGAAGTTGATGTAGAAACTCCAGGTGGAGTTATAAAATACAAAATATTATCTATAAAAAGATTGTAAAATTTATTTTAGATAATCAAATATTTCTAAAAAGGAGTGTAAAAATGGGAGATATTGTTGAATTAAAAAAAGTACGTGAGGAAAAGGAAGCAAAATTAAAAGAATATGGTTTTAATACTAGACCAGATAGCTTTAAATATACTCATTCATTAAAAGAAGTTATGGCTTTAGAACCAGGGACTAAAGATGTAAGTGTTGCTGGTCGTGTAATGTCAAAAAGAAAAATGGGAAAAATTAGTTTTATTGACTTAAGAGATGTAGAGGGACGTATTCAGCTTTGCATGAAAAGAGATGATCTAGGAGAAGAACTATACAAGAAAATTCATGAAACACTAGATGTAGGAGATTTTATTGGCGTTACAGGAGATATTTTTATAACTGGTTCAGGGGAAAAAACTGTACAAGTATATAAATATACATTTCTTGGAAAAGCATTAAGACCTCTTCCAGAAAAATTCCATGGAATAACAAATAGGGAAACATTATACAGAGAAAGACATCTTGATTTAATCATGAATGATGAAACTAAAAAAAGATTTCTTTTAAGATCTAAAGTTATAAAATTAATACGTGAATTCCTTGATAATAAAGGATTTATCGAAGTAGAAACGCCTGTTCTTCAAAATACAGCTTCAGGTGCAACTGCTAGACCATTTATAACACATCATAATACATATGATGCAGATGTTTTTTTAAGAATTTCTCCTGAACTTACTCTAAAAAAACTTATTATTGGTGGTTTTACAAATATATATGAAATTGCAAGAGACTTTAGAAATGAAGGTATTAGTGTAAATCATTTACAAGATTTTACAATGATAGAAGGGTATAGTGCATATTATAACTATAAAGATAATATGAAACTTACTTCTGATTTAATCAAGTATATAATTTCAAATATTAATAACGGAGATTTAAAAATCATGATAGGTGATACAGAGGTAGATTTTGGTAATGAATGGCCTGAAATTGGATTTAGAGACCTTATTTTAAAAGACTCAGGAATTGATATTGATAAATACCAAACTGCTTCAGAATTATTAGAGGAAATTAAGAAAAATAAAATTGATTTGGAAACACCAGATTTAGACAAGCTAGGTAGAGGAAACTTAATAGATCAGTTGTATAAAAAAGTAAGTAGACCTAAAATGATAAATCCAGTATTTGTTACAAAACATCCTGTTGATTTATCACCACTTGCAAGATCAAATGATGAAGACCCAACTGTTTCAGATAGATTCCAATTAGTTGTAAATGGACAAGAAATAATTAATGGCTATTCTGAACTTGTAGATTCAAAAGAGCAAGATAAACGTTTAAGGGAACAAAGTGAGCTAAAAGCAAAAGGCGATGAAGAAGCAATGAGTAAGGATAACGAATATATCAAAGCAATGGAATATGGAATGCCTCCAATTTCTGGATGGGGACTTGGTATAGACAGATTTTTACAATTCTTAACTAACAGTTATAACATACGTGATGTTGTATTGTATCCTTTACTTAAGAAAAGAGAAAACGTAGAAGATGACGAAGAATAGAAGAAAATAGAAAAAATAAAATATAATGCCCTAAAGGATTAGGTCCTCTAGGGCATTTTTCCTTCATTATATATGTACAATGTTTATTGCTTTTGGTAAAACTTTAATATGTAATTTATTTGTATAATAGATTTCTCCATCAACACTTATTGGGAATTTTTTTGTAGACACTATAGAAACTTCCTTTGCTTTAAAAATATTAACCTGTTTTAGGTTAGTGTGGTTACCTTTTTTATACTTTGGTAGTAATTTAATTTTACTAAATAAATCTGTAGAATCTATAATGCAACAATCTAAGAAACCATCATTTACGTCAGCATTTGGACATGGCTTTATGCCTCCACCATAATATTTTCCATTTGCAATTGCAGCAAGCGTAAATTTACCTTTTAAAACTTTATCTTTGCTTCTTATTTTAAATTTGAAGTTTTTTGCAGAACTTAACGTATATAATATTGAAAGATTATACTTTGCTGAACCAGATATAAATGGAAAATTTCTAAATTTATCTACGTTTTTAGCTATCATTGCATCAAATCCCATATTTAAAATATTAATACAGTATTTGTCTTTTCCGTATGTTATTATATCAGTTGGTATAGCTTTTTTATTAATTGATTCATTTACAATTTTTCTCATACTCATATATTTTGAAATTGATCTTAAAAAATCATTTCCAGTTCCGCATGGAATAACCACTATTTCTGAATTACTACCCACAATACCAGAAGCTACTTCATTTAAGGTACCATCTCCACCTAACACATAGAACCTATAACAATCTTTTTTTGATAAATCATGAGCGATTTTAGTTAAGTGTTTAGGATATTCAGATAGAATAATTTCAGCATTTATATTATTTTTCTTTAAAAGATCTTGTACTCTTGAAGCATATATTTTTCCCTTCTTTTTTCCTGATACAGGGTTTGCAAGTATTATGTGTTTCATATATTTTTCCTCCACTAAAATATTATCACTAATATTAATAAAAAGCAAGAAAAATGAAGAATAAAAGAATATTTTGTATAATAGGAAAGTCATATTGAAATTACCATGCCAAAATTTTTATAGCATGGTAATAGAACATATGGAGTATGCTTTTTAAAAAATATACAAATTAACATATCATCTCTTTTTTGTCGAAAATTGCGATGAAAAGTATATAAAAATACATAACAAATGTTTGCTATAGAACAAATGTATGATATAATCATCTTGTAAAATGAAAGCGAGGTGATTAGATAAGTGAAACTAAGTTTTAAATATACGATAACAAAAATAGGAAATAAAAATCTTGATATAATAAAAGATTTACAGTGGCATGTGAAGAAAGTATGTAATATGCTATTATATGATATACGTGAAGGAAAAGAGAAAATAGATGTAAATAAAAATTTAAATATAATATCAAGTAAGATATATAAGAATTATCGAAAAAATAATTGGCATAGCAATTATTTACATTCACATATGTTACAAGAAGCAATAATAGGAGTTATAGGAAGTTATAAATCATATATAAGTTTATGTAATATATATAAAAAGAATAAAAATTCATTAAGAGGACAGCCTAGATTTCCAAGATTTAAGAAGGAAAACATAGTACAAGAAATAATATTTACAAAATATGCAATAAGAATAGAAGAAAATAAAATAAAGTTATCATTATCAAAAAGAATGCAAGAAAAATATGAAGTAAAAAGTTTAAATTTCTTAATACCAAGAAAATTAAGAAAGCTAGTAGATTTTTCTAGAGTAAAGATGATAAAGATAAAACAAGAAGTGAAAAATATAGAAATAAATGTAATATATGAGAGGGAAGAAAAAAAGGCAATAGAAGGAAATACAAATATAATGTCAATAGATTTAGGATTAAATAATATAGTAGGATGTACAAATAAAGATAATTCAAATAGTATATTAATATCAGGGAAAGAAGCCAAAAGTAAAAATAAATACATAAATGAGAAAATAAGAAAATTACAACAAATCGAGATGAAAATGAGAAAAACAAGTAAAAAATATAAAAATACGAAACAGATAAAGAAGTTATATGAGTATAGAAAAAACTATATGAATACATACATGCATAAAGTATCAAAAATTGTAATAGAATATGCAAAAGTAAATAAGTGCGGAGTAATTGTAATAGGAGATTTAAAAGATATAAAACAAGGGATGAATTATAACAAAAATTTTGTACAAATACCATTATATAAATTGGTACAAAAAATAGAATATAAAGCAAAATTAGAAGGAATAAAAGTAGAAAAAATAAGTGAGAAATATACATCAGGAGTAAGTGCATTAGATAGAGAAGATATTATAAAAGAAAATTATAATAAAAGGAGAAGAATAAGTAGAGGAATATTTGTAGCAAATAGAGGAATAAAAATAAATGCAGATATAAACGGAAGTTTAAATATATTAAGAAAATATATAAAAAAAAGTAGTCCAAACCAAGAAATTGCGATGGATAATGGTCGAGAACAACGACCGTTAAAGAAAAGAGTGGCCTAGAGATAGGTGGAAACTTAAATACAACATCTTTAAAAATACCACAAACTACAAAAATAGTTAGTGGTGGAGTGATAAGTCACTTTTGTTCTACATACATATTTAATAGGTGATATTAATGTTTGGTTTATTTAAAAAAAGAAGAAAAAAACTTTCTATGAGAAGAAATAGCACATATACATGTACAAATGACTTAAATAATGTAAGAAATACATTAAGAGAAGGTGATGAAGGAGATGATGTTAAAAATTTACAAAATATGTTAATGGGTATTGTACACATATATCCTAAAATGCCTGTTATAACTTTAAATGGTATATATGATAGTCAAACTAGAAATGCAGTAAGATCATTTCAAAATATGATGGGAATAAGTGACACTGGAATAATGGATAAAAATACATATGAAAAACTAAAAGTTATATATGACAAAAAAGACCAAATCAAGGCAATTGAAAGAATTGATTTTAGTAATAATGTAAGTAATAATAATTTAAATACGGGATCTGATTTATCATATAATGTACTTAAAGAGGGTAGTAAGGGAAGATATGTGTATAGGCTTCAGGAGTATTTAAGAAGAGTTTCTTTGGTAAATCAAAATATTCCTAATATAACTTTAGATGGAATTTTTGGAAGTGAAACTAAAAAAGCGGTTATGAGTTTTCAAAAAGAATATGGACTTGAAGTGACAGGAATTGTTGACGATGAAATGTGGGATAAATTATATAACGAATATATGAAATAATAATGTTCTGTTAAAAGTATTTAATATTGATTTAAATACTTTTTTCTTTTGCTATTTACAATGCTTAGAAAATAATATATAATAATTGACAAAAGGAAGTGAAAAAATGGCTTTAAATATTGTGTTAATTGAACCTGAAATTCCACAAAATACGGGAAATATAGCTAGGACATGTGCTGCACTTGGAGCAAAACTTCATTTAGTTCATCCTCTTGGATTTGATATATCTCAAAAAGCGGTAAAAAGGGCAGGACTTGACTACTGGGACAAGTTGGAAATAGTTGAGTATGAAAATCTTGAAGATTTTAAGAATAAAGTTGATACTAATGATATGTATTTACTTTCAACTAAAGCAAATAAAGTATATACTGATGTTAAATATACAGGAGATTCATATTTAGTATTTGGACCTGAAACTAGAGGAATTCCTGAGGACTATATTCTAGAAAAATTTGATAAAACTGTAAGAATACCTATGAGAAAGAAGATACGTTCGCTTAATTTATCAAATAGTGTTGCAATTGTTGCATATGAAGCTCAAAGACAAATAAATTATGAAGGACTTCAAGAAAAAAGTACTTATTTTGATAATTTATAATTTAATATTATTGACATAAAACAACAGGCGTGGTATACTTATACAAAAATATTCATTATTTATTTTTATATTAAAATGTAAGGAGGAGTCTGTTATGAGTAACAGAGTTGACAAGCATAATTATTATTTAGGTATTGCAGAAGAGGTGCTTTCTCGTGCAACTTGTCTTAGAAGAAATTATGGATGCGTCATAGTAAAAAATGACGAGATAATTTCTACTGGATATAACGGTGCACCAAGAGGAAGAGAAAACTGCATTGATCTTGGTTTTTGTGCAAGAGAAAAATTGAAAATAAAGTCAGGGCAAAACTACGAACTGTGCAGAAGTGTACATGCAGAACAAAATGCAATTATTTCAGCTGCACGAAGAGATATAATCGGAGCAACGCTATATATGGTTGGTAAGGATGTCAAGACTGGACAAATACTTGAAAAAATTGATTCTTGCATTATGTGCAAAAGAGTGGTTATAAATGCAGGAATAAAATATGTTGTTGTAAAGGATGTACATTCTGATACGGGTTATAAAATAATGGATGTCAATGACTGGATTAAGTTTGATGAAGTTTTAGAAAATAACAAAAAAATACTTTTTAATAATTAAAATTATAACAAAAAACGTTCAAACTATTATAGTTTTGAACGTTTTTTATAAATGGTAGCGGCAACAGGAGTCGAACCTGTGACCTTTCGGGTATGAACCGAACGCTCTAGCCAACTAAGCTATGCCGCCATTATTAAAAGCCCTAACGACAATAATTATTATACACTATGTAATAATTATTGTCAATCTTTTTTGCACAAAAAAGTATTTTTTTAATTATATGTTCATATTATTTTATAGGGTGATATAAAAGTGATAGAAACATATCCTTTTAAATTAAAAGAATTACCATATAGCTATGAGGAAATGGAACCATACATAGATAGTAAAACAATGTATTTACATCATGATAAACATTTAAAAACATATGTAGATAATTTAAATAAAGCTCTAGCACCTTATCCTAGACTATATAATTGGTCACTTGAAAAGTTACTTAAAAGTTTAATGTTTTTACCAGAGGATATAAGAGAAAAAGTAAAAAATAATGGTGGAGGAGTATATAACCACAATTTATATTTTAGTGGACTAGAAAATAGCTTAAATACTAATATACCTATTGGAAAACTTGCTAAAAAGATTGACGAACAATATATTAACTTTGAAAATTTTTATAAATGTTTTAAAGAGGAAGCTTTAAAAGTATTTGGCTCAGGTTATGCATGGCTTGTAATGGATAAAAATAACAATTTAAATGTTATAGGAACAAAAAATCAAGATACAGTACTAGACTTAAATTTAAGTCCAATTTTATTAATTGATGTATGGGAACATGCATATTATTTAAAATATAACAATCGTAGGGATGAATATATAGACAACTATAAAAAAATTATTAACTTTGATAAAGCAGAAGAAAGGTATCTTAAATGCTTAGAAAAATAGGCTTAGTTTTTATGACTAAGCCTATTTTGACATTCGGGGCATATTCCTTTTAATTCTAAAAAGTGACCAGTAATTGTGTATCCAGTTGTTTCTTTTACCTTTTTTGAAATTAAGTCTATAGGACAGTTTTCGATAGGAGTTATTTTATGACAAATGTAGCAAACTAAATTATGAGTGTGGATTTTATTATTAAGTTTGTAATACATTTTACCATCATCAAATATAAACTTAGTAAGTATTTTTTTATCTGATAAGAAATTTAAATTTCTATATATTGTTGCAATATTTATTTCTTTATTTAACATAGTATAAACATCTTCTGCACATAGTGGAGTAGAGGTATAGTTCAATACATTTAATATTTTAATTCTATTTTTAGTTCTTTTAAAATCCATATTACATCATCATTCCTATAATTTCTATAATTATACCAACTGATACTCCAAGTAAATACACTAGTCCTAATATCTTTAAATTTTCTTTTATATTTTTATTTTCTTTAAATAATATAACCATACCAAGTCCAGATCCACTGCTTAGTCCTGCTATTATAGAGGCAAAAGAAATATTATTTGATAAGAATAATTCTGTAAGTAGTACTGATGAAGCACAATTTGGTATAAGTCCAATAAGTCCAGCAACCAATGGTTGAAAAATACTGCCTGACATTAATAATTTTGATAACATTTCTTCACCAATATAATGAATAAGTATATTTAAAATAAATGCAAAGATTAGAATAAATAGAAATACATTTATGGTATGTTTTATTGAGGATTTAAGAATTCCTGAATGATTACAATCGCAATTTGAACACATAGAATGAATATGTTCTTGCGTTTCTTTTTTTTCTTCAATTGGAGTATGTTTTTTTCTAAATATTAAATCTATTATAAATCCAATAACAATTCCTATAATTAATTTTAGTCCTATAACTTTGAGTAATAAAGGCATACAATCAGGATGAGATAAAAGTACAGGAATTGCTTCGTCTGAAGTAGTTAGAAATACAGCTACAAGTGTACCTAATGTAATTACTCTACTTGCATATAATGTAGCAGCAGTAACAGAAAAACCACATTGGGGAAATGTTCCCAAAAATCCACCTATAACTGGTCCAAATTTTCCTGAACGTTTAAGTGCATTTTCAATTTTTTTTGAAGATTTATGCTCTATAAATTCTATAATTAAGTATGATAAAAATAAAAATGGCAACATTTTTATAGAATCAACTAATGTATCTAAAATAATATCCTTCATTAATTTCACCTCGTCTAAATGCAAATTATTTGCATTTAGAATTATACTATTTTTATAAACTTATGTCAAGGAAAATAAAATATATTTGCAATTTTCAACAAATTATGTTAAAATAAAAATATAGAGAGGAGGCTTTTTTATGAATATTGTAAGAATTGGTACGAAAAACAAAGAATCAAAATTATATATCTTTGTTATTATAGCTGTAATATTTGTAGGAATATTTTTGATTTTAAGTCCAGTTTTTAATATTAAAAAACTTTTCTTAGCTAAAAAAGAAAAGAATATGCAAACAGAGCCTTCTTATGAGTCATTAAAAAATACGGAAATTGTTTTTAAATCTAAGTATTCTAGCCCTGTAAGCGTGGGGAATATTAAGGTAAATAATGACAATAGTATGATAGTAAGCGCAGATCCAGGAATGAATGTAAAAAGTATAGGAGATGGCTTAATATATAAAACAGGTAGAGATAATGTATATGGTAATTATATAGAAATAGGATATTCAGGTTTAAAGAAAGATGAAATTTATGCTTTTTACGCTGGGGTTGAAAAGCCAATAAATGGTGACGTTATTCCGGTGCAAGAAGGCCAAAAGTTAGGTGAAGTTGGATCTAATGGCAAATTCTATTTTGAAATTAGAGATAAAGATCATCATAGGATTAGTCCTTATGAATATATTAATTTACCAATTTATGAAAATAATTAAAAAATAACAAACCAGTATTTTACTGGTTTGTTATTTCAAAGTGTGTTAGGCATGACTTTACTTTATTTTGATAAGTCTAAAATGTGGGCATTGACTAGCAAGGAACAAGAAGAAATACTAGGAAACGATTGGCCGATAGAATTTAGAAAGTAGAGGTACAAACAATAGAAAAATACTATGAACAATTAAACAAAAAATGCAAAGAGGTTGCCAATGAGGCTATCAAAGATAATAGCATATTAAGTGATAATATGCTAAAAAGAGAGGAAAAAGAATTCTTACTTTCAGGTTGGAATGCTTTTTTAATAGGATTAATTTCTGATCAATCTGTGAAGGCGGAAATAGCTTGGAGATTACCTTATTACCTTTCAAAAAGATTAGGACATTTTGACTTTCGCAAAATTGCAGAAGAAGAAACAGTTGAATCTTTAGAAACTATCATAAAAGAAAAGCCTGCATTACATCGTTATCCAAGAAAAATAGCTGAATATATTTTCTTTGCAGTTAATAAAATTGTCAAGGAATATAATTCAAATGTTGAAAATATCTGGAAAAATGATTTGAATGCAGAACAAGTGGTTGTAAAATTGGAAGAATTTAAAGGAATCAGCCATAAGAAAGCAGCACTTGGAACTTTGTTACTTGTTCGTGACTTTGGTGTAGCTCTTGAAAATTTGTATTGCATTGATATTGCTTATGATGTCCATGTTAGGAGAATTTTTTTAAGAATGGGGCTTACTGATAAGGATAATGTCAAAGATGTTACAGCCAGTGCAAGAAAAATCTGCAACGAATTTCCAGGTTCACTAACTCTTCCTTTTTGGGTTACAGGCAGAGAATATTGTAGACCAACAAATCCAAAATGTGACGAATGTTATTTTAATCAATTTTGTATGAAAAAAATAGAACTGGGAAAAGATTTATAATGTTTTATGGAGAGACTAGATATAAAATATATTTAGTCTCTTTTTTATTTAAAAAAATACCGAAAACATAATGTTTTCGGTTTAAATAATGGTTGCGGGGGCAAGACTCGAACTTGCGACCTCAGGGTTATGAGCCCTACGAGCTGCCAACTGCTCTACCCCGCGATTCACTATTAATAGTATATTATAATTAATAAAAAATGTCAATGTTTTTTTATTAATTTGTTAAATTTTTTAATATTAACTTGTGTATATTTGTCAATGATGTGAAACAAAATGATATAAAAATAAAATTCAACCATA
>ENA-OOZG01000088-OOZG01000088.1-human-gut-metagenome-genome-assembly--contig:-NODE-88-length-74872-cov-5.240480_pt1 | contig 74872 bp, 65 predicted proteins | sample MGYA00241706_ERZ501384 | MGnify/ENA primary metagenome ERZ501384 (study PRJEB25962, sample SAMEA2042742) | human gut metagenome | biome: human gut; feature: human-associated habitat; material: faeces...
ACTTGGTATGCGTTCCGTTGGAGATAATGAAAATCTGCACATACTCATACAAGCCGCTCGCCGCCCAGAAGCTGTCTCTCTGGTAGCGTTTAATCTGGTTAAAGGCTTCCCGGATGGCAACGCCCCGGCGCTTCAGCTCCACATGGACAAGGGGCAGTCCGTTGACCAGAATCGTCACATCATAGCGTGTGTCGTGCTTGCCCTCGGATTCCTCATACTGGTTGATGACCTGTAAGCGGTTGTTGTGAATATTCTTTTTGTCGATGAGCTGAATATTCTTAGAAGTTCCATCATCCCTGCGGAGTACCTTTACATGATCCGTCTGAATGGTGCGGCTCTTCTCAACGATGCCCTCGTTGGCATTGGCAAGGGTCTCCGTGAAGAAACGCTTCCACTCGCTGTCAGTAAAGGTGTAATCGTTCAAAAGCTCCAGCTGCCGTCTGAGGTTGGTGATCAGACTGTTTTCGTCATGAATGGTAAGGTACTCATACCCTTGCGTGGTCAGCAGCCGAATGAATTCTTTTTCAAGAGCCGCTTCGCTCTGAAAGCTGTCAGAGCGTGAGCTTTCCGGCGTATATTCAGCGACCACAGTGCTCTCATTGCTTGCGGCAATGATGTTATATGCGCTCATGCAGCATCCTCCTCGTTTTTTTATTTTTGCTGAAAGGTCAGCAGTTTATCTCGGTAATATTCGTATTGCTTTGTTCGTGCTTCGATCTCGGCAGGCAAACCGGAGGTCAGGTCGTTGCAAAGAGCATCGAAGCGGTCGAGAATAGAAACAATGCGTTCCTGTTCTTTAATTGTAGGTACAGGAATTTCAATTTTTCCAAGAGCTTCTCCGCTAACATGGGGAACTCCGGCACCACGCTTCATAGAATTCAAAGTATCTTCGATATTTTTCAGTACATAGTATAGATACTTGGTTATTGTCATCCCCGTCTTTTTTTCATAGCCGAATCCATCCGTCACAAAGATAGGTTGATTCCAGTAGGAAACAAAACCAGCAGATGCACCACTTCTTGCTACCACAACAATTTCTCCGTCATGGTTTGCCTTGTCAATATAATAAGCGGGTTCTTGCCCACCAAGAATTACTGGTATTTCTCCCTCATGAGTGCTTTTCTTTGTAATATACTCCCCACGAAAAGTATTGGAAACTTCACTCAGGGGCAGAAAAACATAACCAAAAACATATTGACAAAGCAGAATCAAGCCATTAAGCTCGTCTGTCTGTCTGTCTGTCTGTCTGTCTGTCTGTCTGTCTGTCTGTCTGTCTGTCATGAGCATGCTGCCCGTTTCAGCAAATGTCAAGAGTAAATCTCTATAATATTCATATTGTTTTTGACGAGCTTCAATTTCGGCTGGTAAGCCGATATTTAGGTCAGTACAGATTTTCTCAAAATTATCCAGAACATCTGCATATCGTTCCTGAACTTCAAGTGATGGCAACGGAATTGTAATTTGTTCAATAGATGGAACATTCGAGTGAACCACCTTACTTTTTACTTTTCCTTTGCTTTTCTGTTCTCTTGATTGCTGTGTTGCAAGCACGTGAGCCAAGTATCTTGGATTTTGCTTATGCTTCAATACAACAATATCTCCACCCGCAAGGCACTTCTCATGTCCAATATATGCTACTGATTTTGCAATATCTTCTACGCTCTCACCTGTAATAGCAAAGAGAATATCTCCATGCTCAAAATATTTCGGATTAGGAACAAATTCAAGTTTCGTATGCGACACACATTCCTCGAACCAAGTGTTATAGGTAGTATAGATTTCCCCATAACGAACACATGGCATTCCTTCTTCAGTCACCTGATCACGTTTTATTCCAGTGCCTCTATAAATATCTGTCGCAATGTCATTTAAAGTTACCATTGGAACATTTTTTTTAGGTTTTAATAACTCATCTCTGTAAAATTCATACTGCTTTTTCCGAGCTGTAAGCTCGGCTGTAAGCTCGGCTGTAAGTAACGTGAAAGAGTCCAAAATATGGACTATTTCACGTTGTACCTCCAGAGGAGGTACAGGGAGCCTTACACTTCGTATATCGTCATTGTATATTCTTGCAATCGTACCTCCACTAGATATTTTCCATGGCTTTGTTTCATAAAAATAGAATAAATATTTATTTAATACTTTCGATTCATCATGTTCCAACCACACAATATTCGAATCTTGAAAATATGAAGGACTTCCATCAAAAACAACCGTTCTTCCTATCGTTCCAGCAGCAGAAATTAATATGTCACCTTTTTTAGGATACGAATATAATTGCTTATATTTTTCAAATAATTCTTCTGAAATATAAGCATTAGCTGTACCACCAAAAGTACCTATTTTATAAAACGGAATCCCTCCTTCAGTGTTGGTTTCTGCTTTCATAATTCTTTTACACATAGAAACTTTTCCAATCTCACCAAGGGTAAGAAACTCAACTCCATCCGGACAAAGTTCCGCAATCAACTTGTCTAATCTGTTCATCACATGTTCTCCATTATTTTTTTATGAAAATACTCTTTAACCTGTTTGCGCAATATATATTCATCACTCATTATGTATTTATCATCATATTGAGTTTTTGCAATTGGAGAAAAATAATATCCATACCCTTCTAATACCGGACTAAAATCACTTGTAATTGCACAAGTCACATTTGCTGTATTTTTCCCTTTACAATCTCCTAATCGTAATTTAACTTCTCGAAGAGAAAGTTTCTTAAATCCTTGTTCAAAAAACAAAAAGCAAACTCCTCCCTTTCTAGCTTCTGAATGGTATGCAAGGCAATCAGGTTTCTCATATCCTATCCTATCAATAATTTCTTTTTCATTCTTTGTAAGTTTCTCGTGATTACCAACTTTTTTTAAAATTTTATCAAATCCAAAATGAATTCCATCAACTATACGTATATTTTCAGCCGGATAAATTGTGGGTATAAAACTACTTCCATCGTCATATGCCCAAAATGTCAAAATATTATTACCAGAACCCCACTTTTTTATTTCCGCTTTTGCCGTTTGTGGACTATCTGCCCAATATGATAACTTCTGTCCCGGGAAAAGATTTGAATATCTATTATCTTTTCTACTTACTCTAAGATTTCCATTATGAAGTTCACTTACCGTTTTTCCATAATATTTTTTTTCAAACTCAAGACATCTAAAAAAATTGAAATCATGCGATTCTATTATTGGCAATTCCTGATGCTTCCATATATCCATTCCCCAATATTGATTTTGAAAGAATTCTCCCATAATACTATACCTCAATTTTCACAATAACTTTATCAGCCTTGTCCGACCGTACCTGCTTACATCCCACAATTTTACAAATTTTCCACTTCACCACTATTCTTAAGATCATCTGGATGCTGCATATAAAATATTTCCTTCTGCCTTTCAATTTCTGTTTTTAACTGCTCTTTTGTTGGCAGGCAAGTCAGATATTTCGACATAAAGAGATGGTCATTGTCATGAAGAACAGAATATCTTGCAATATCTTCATCGGTTTCTGAGCATAGTAAAATACCAATTGTCGGATTGTCCCCTGCCTTGCATTTCAACTCATCGTACATTCTCACATACATATCAATCTGACCAACATCCTGATGGGTTATTTTACCCATTTTCAAATCAATCAGTACATAACATTTGAGTTCAATATTATAAAACACAAGATCAATGTAATAATCTTCCGTCTCTGTGACAATATGCTGCTGACGGGCTACAAACGCAAATCCTCGTCCCATTTCCATCAAAAAATCCCGGATATGGGTAATAATTGCAGCCTCCAAATCACTTTCCAAATAACTGTCTTCATTCTTAAATCCCAAAAATTCTGCCATAATTGGATTTTTCAACAACTCAAAACTATTTTTTTGATAGCCTTCTGTTTTTTGCTTCATCTCCGCAATGACATTTTCTTTTTTCGGAGACTGTAAAAGACGATAGTAATACTGTGTAGAAATATTACGGTCGAGTGTCCGGCTGCTCCAGCCTTCATTTGCAGCTTCATTCATATACCATAGTCTTGCATTTTCATCCGGAACACGCAAAAGACTCCGAAATTGCGTCCAGTTTAAATTGTGAACGCATGCGTTCACAATCTCCTCTTCTGGAAAATAAAGATAAAATTTACGGAAGTATTGTAAATTTCTTTTTGAATAACTGTTACCATATTCTCTCGTAAGTTCCTTCGCTAATGCTTCTACCAGTGCTTTTCCATATTCCGCTCTTGTATTTCCTGCCTGCTCCTGTTCGACAATCCGTTTTCCAACATTCCAATAAGTCAGAACCATCGCTCTGCTGGCAGCGTTATAGGCATCCTTCTGTCCTAAAGCAATAATATTTTTCACATCAGTAATAACAGATTGGTATTCTGTTAAATTATTTTCCATATCAGTTTACCTCAATTTCTGCGATGATTTTATCAATCTCATCACGTAACACCTGTTCACGTGCTACAATCTCCTTAATTTCTGCATTCAACTTTACAATATCAATCTTCTCTCTGGTATCTTCTGCCTCCACATAAGTAGATACTGACAGGTTATAGTCATTTTCCGATACTTCTTCATAACTTGCCAAATGAGCGAAATGTTCAACTTCTTCACGCTTTGCAAACACATCAACAATACGCTCAATATTTTCTGGAGTGAGTTTATTATTATTCGTAACCTTTACACATTCATCAGTTGCGTCAATGAATAGCGTCTTGTTATCCGTCTTATTCTTCTTCATGACCATAATACAAGTCGCAATAGATGTTCCAAAAAACAAATTACTCGGTAACTGAATGATACAGTCTACATAGTTATTATCAACCAGATACTGACGAATTTTCTTCTCTGCACCGCCACGATACATAATACCAGGAAAACATACAATCGCTGCGGTACCATTAGCTGCCAACCACGACAAACTGTGCATGATAAACGCCATATCTGCCTTACTTTTCGGTGCAAGTACACCTGCCGGAGCAAAACGTGGATCATTGATCAACAAAGGATTATCATTTCCTGCCCACTTAATGGAATATGGTGGATTTGAAACGATCAATTCAAACGGTTCATCATCCCAGTGCTGTGGGCTAATCAATGTATCCTCACAGGCAATATTAAATTTATCAAATCCCACATCATGAAGAAACATGTTAATACGGCACAGATTATAAGTAGTAATATTGATCTCCTGTCCATAGAAACCATTGCGAATAGCATCTTTTCCAAGAATTGTCTCAGCCTTTAGAAGTAAACTACCACTACCACAAGCCGGATCATATACTTTGTTAATTTCTGTTTTTCCTACAGTTCCCAGTCTTGTAAGCAACTCTGACACATCTGCCGGGGTAAAGAACTCTCCACCTGATTTGCCCGCATTCGACGCATACATCATCATCAGATACTCATATGCATCCCCAAAGGCATCGATAGAATGGTCTTTTACATCACCGAGGTTCATATCGCCAACACCATTCAGCAATTTAACCAGTTTCTCATTACGTTTTGCGACTGTCGAACCCAGCTTATTGCTATTAACATCATAATCATCAAATAGTCCTGCAAAGTCACTCTCTGCCTCACTGCCCTTAGCCGATTCCTCAATATGTCGAAATACTCGCTCAAGCGTTTCATTCAAATTTTCGTCATTTACGGAGTTTGCACGGACATTGCAGAACAACTCGCTCGGTAAAATAAAAAATCCTTTTTCTTCTACCAATCCATCACGTGCTTCTTCTGCATCCTCATCTGGCATTCTGGCGAAATCAAACTCCGTATTTCCTGCTTCAATTTCTCCATTATTTATATAATTACACAGATTTTCAGAAATATAACGATAGAACATCGTACCGAGAACATAATTCTTAAAATCCCAGCCATCGACTGCTCCACGCAGCTCATCTGCAATTGCCCATATTGCACGATGCAGTTCTTCTCTCTCCTGCTCCTTTTTGGTATCAACCATTCCTTTTTCCTCCGTTATCTTCCGGTACAAATTCCAGAATATCATCTACGCCACAGTTCAAAACTCGACATATACTCTCTACACTTTCAAGGGAGATATACCCATTACGTTTCAATCTTGTAATAATATTTGCCGAAAAGCCTGCCGCCTCCTGTAACTGCGCATTTGTCATATCTTTTTCTATCAATAAATGGAATAGTTTCTTGTAACTGATTGCCATGTTGCACCTCCATTTTTCATCCATAGACACTAAAATCAGTTTATCACGAAAATGTGAATTTTTCAATCTGTGCATAAAGGTCTTAGGATTTTCCTAACAAGCTATTTTTGACCTCTCGCTGCATATGTACAACATGGCAAAAACACCGTTTGTTTATCCAAATGGTCTGCTCGCTAAGAAAATACACCGAAAATAATTATCAACAACACGCCTTGACTTTTTTGTATATAGTTTTGATATTTTTTCCAACAATACCACATCACTAATTTCACGCATTCACATTGACATATCTTACTGTCCTGTTATGTACGAAATCAGATCATCTTCGCTAGAATACGGAATCGACATTTCTGATAAATGCTCATCTAAAACAACATCTCTAAGTAATTCAAAATAAATTTTTTGCAATTCATATTCTGATAATTTAACTTCTTTTTCATTCCTCATATCTTCTTCATAATTTTGGCTAATTGCAGTATTTAATAGAGATATAGCTTCTAAAAGTTCCTCCGTAACTTCTACATTGTTATCTTTAAAGTCATCAACTTCTCCATACTGTTCATCATAATCCTTCTGATATTCCAAACATTGGGTAGCCAGCTCTAACACTTCTTTTTTGATCTTTTTTTCTGCTATAGCAACATGATCTATTGGATGCATTTTGCGATAATTATTCTCTGCGCATTCTCTCAAATTACTAATAAATTTCGGAAAACTTTCTGACGTAATCAAATACCTTAACACTGCTCCAATTTCTTTTTTTTGATATTGTCCAAATCTTATAGTTTTTCCAGATGCTATATTTTGTAACGCTATGCCAGTTTCTTCATCAATACCTATACACTGACAAGCCTTTTCCATTTCAAAAGTTTTAAAATTGGTTTCCCCCGTTAGATATCCAACTGTTACTCCAAAAAAATCCGCAATATTTAACATATTTTCATATGACGGAAAACCAATTTTTTGAGATGTCCCATTTTTTTGAATTACATTTCCTACACGTAACCAACGACTAATATTAGCTTGTGTTCCACCTCCATATTTATTTTTGTATTCTTTAAGAAATGATTTCTGTGTATAACCATGCTCTTTCATCAACTGATTAAATCTTGTACACCAAATTTCAGCTTTTTTCTCATTTATATTATTCATAATATATTTTCTCCATTTATTTTTGTTTTTTTAACGTCACCTATATATCTTATATGATATTTACTTTTCATACAATATCAGATAGAATAATTACTGTCAAGAAGTTACAAAGCACTTCTGAAGTACCCGATAAAATAAACATATTATACAAGGAGGTTCCTATGAATAATACTCGTCCTATTTTCAACACTACAGATGACTCTAATTTTAAAGACACTATTTTTTCTGATGTTCAGAAAATACTGTCAGGCACGATCCTTTCCACGGAGAAAGAGTCTAAAGATAAATATGAAACCAAAGCAAAATTAATTGAAAAAGCTACTGACATGTCTACTCAAGAAAAGTTGACTGCACTGGATAAAAACTATACATGTCGCAATCTGGAAGCCTGTCAAAACATACTATGTTTTGCAGCTATTTCTGTCGGTGCACTTGGTCTTTTTATGGGGAACCCTGTTACTACAAAAAATGTTCGTAAATTATTGGTTTCCTAATATTTACATCCAATATCAATTTTTCACTCCTTTAACGTCAAAAGTGGCTATGCTTATTCGCATAGCCACATAAAGAATTACCATCGGCAATTCTTACACTTTTACCACTTCCACTTACAGGTAGGACTCACCTCTAAATATAATTTTAGCCCTAATCATTAAATAGTCAATGACTTTTTTCTAATCCATCCGTACCGTCAAACCCACCAGCGATTCTACCGGAACATCAACTAAGTACCAGCCTTCCTTTTCTCCCCAGTTATATTCAATCCGAGTCGGTTTCCATTTGCTACCGATTTTCACATCCATACAGGTACCACAATGCAGACCACCATAATAATCTTCCAGACCAAACCGTACATCCATACGGTCAGACTGCTGATCATAAACCAAAACACCTTGTTTCATACACATAACCTCCTGTTGTTATAAGTATAGCCACGCTAATCTTGTCATATTCAAGATATTTTGATTTCTATTCGCATTTTACTGGTCAGGGAATGCAGCAACAATATCTACTCTTTTAATTGAATATCAATTGTGCATTGACTATTTCCATAGCCTGATTACGAATGTTATTGATTTTCTGAATCCACACCAGTGGAGCATCTGCTTTGAGTTTTTCTGTCATATTCTCATTTTCGGCAAGTATTCTTACTGTTTCATCGAACAAATCTTTTGCTCTCTGATCAATATCAACCAGATAACTATCAAGCTTACCTGCCGTCAGAAGATTATAATACAGCACTCGATGATGTTGTTTTAAATATCGCCTGTGTCTTATACCCCACACACCGATATCTGCTGCCTGACCGTCTTCCGGGAGTGTAAGATTTGGTAATAAATACAATCCCTCTTTCCGATATGTACCGCCTGTTTTTTCAAATTCTGTCATTTCTTTTGACCTCCGTTATGATTTATTTTCCGATGCAACGCTTTGAAAATTCAAGCATTGCATAACAGAACCTTTCAAACGGTGTCAATGATGTATGTAGTGGGTCACCCTCACGGATACGTAGCGTGCGCCTGATTTCCTTCGGAACGACAATTCTGCCAAGATCATCGATCCGGCGGACAATTCCTGTAGCTTTCATATTGATTCTATTCCTCCTGTGTTCCACATATTTTCCATATTTTATTCGATATGGGTAGTATGTGGAAAAACGCAGAATTTTATTACTCCGTATCCCTGAAATCTTTATTTATAATATCTTTCTTCGATCATATCCAGAAAATCCCGGTTTAAATAGTCTTCCATCTTTTTAAATGTTTCTTCGTTGCGGATCAGTCTTCCCGGCTCCTGATATTCTACCCACGCCATTGCACACCATGTAATTCCCCTGAGACACGTGATCGGAATAAAAATGTTCAGACGTTCTTCGATTCCACTCACATCAAATCTGCCATTTACCGCCTGGATATATTTTCTTGTAAAATCAGCCATCTCTTCTTCTGTCAGAATCACATCTGTTTTCCAGAAGGTTGTCGTTGGTGCAAGGAAATGCCCCAGATCCTGAACCGGATCACCATAAAGCGGCTTTTCCCAGTCAACCAGATAATTGTCTTTTCCTGCGCCATTCATCAGGAAATTTCCTGAATTCAGCTCTGTGTTAATACAGCATCTGTATCCACTATAATCCCGGATCTCATTGATCTTCTCCTGTCCCAGCTCCAGAAGACGCCGGATCTGTACTTTTTTCTTTTCTTCTCCCAGATCAGACTCGTAGTATGTCTGCACCATCTGATTACATTCATCCAGAATCGCCTGCAGTGGATTCGATGGCGATATCAGTCCATCCGTTTCTTTTACCGGAACACTGTGGATATCCGCAAGACATTCTGCCGCTTCCATCAGATTCTTCCGATAATCCAGTGCACTCCCTTCCAGAAACTCCATAACCATCACACCATACGGCAGTTCCTTCTTACTTCCATCTACAAAAACCGGCACTGGCGTCCGTCCTGAATCTGCCAGAAGCTCCAATGCATGATATTCGTATTCAATCTGATTTTCCAGATGCATCTGGCTTCCTGTATTGACACGAAGCACCAGTTTCTTTCCGGTCAGTGGGTGTACGAACCAGTAGTTGATATTATATTCGCCCTGTGCCAGTGGCTGATAGGTAATCTGAATTTCCTTCTGCTCTTCTTTCCCGATCCCGATTCCTTCCAGATAATGTTCTGTCTGTACATATTCTTTTAATCCCTGAATTCTTTCCATCTTATTCTCCCAGCCTTCCCCACTTTTTATCTTTTTCACTCATTCTGTATGGCACATCAAGCTCTGGCCATGCAACGTTGATCGTCGGATCGTTCCAGGCAATCCCGCCCTCATCATCCGGATGATAAAAATCCGTACATTTGTAGCAGAATTCTGCCTGGTCGCTCAGCACCAGAAATCCATGCGCAAATCCTTCCGGAATGTAAAACTGCTTTTTATTCTCTTCCGACAGTTCAATTCCATACCATTTTCCATAGGTGGCACTTCCTTTCCGGATATCCACCGCCACATCAAATACGGTTCCCCGGATCACCCGGACTAGCTTTCCCTGCGGATATTTCTTCTGAAAATGAAGTCCTCTCAGCACTGCTTTTCCAGAACCGGACTGATTATCCTGTACAAACTTCATCGTAAGTCCGGCTTCCTCCATATCCTTCTGATTATAAGTTTCCATAAAATATCCACGCTGATCACCATGCACCGACGGTTCGATCACGCAGAGTCCTTCGATTCCACCTGCATTTTTTTCTACCTTTATCTGTCCCATTTTCCTTTTATCCTTTTCTCTCTGCAAGAACTTCCTGCAAATATCTCTCCAGCGCATTCTTCCAGACCGGCAGTGGCTGAAATCCTTCTTCACAGATCCTTTTTCTGTCAAGTCTGCTGTTAAACGGTCTTGCTGCTTTTGAAATTCCGTATTCTGCTGTCGTAACCGGAATCACTTTTACATCTGCATATTCTTTTTCACCAAGCTTCACAGCCTGTGCGAAGATTTCTTTTGCAAAATCATACCAGCTGACATATTCTCCTTCATTAGTCACATGATAGATTCCATATCGCTTTGTCATCGACAGATTTGCAAGAAATTTTGCAAGATCTGCTGTGTAAGTCGGCGTTCCAATCTGATCACATACCACTCGAAGTTCTTTCCGTCTTTTCCCCTGCTCCAGCATGGTCTTCACGAAATTATTCCCGTTTTTCCCGAATACCCAAGCGATTCGCACAATAAAATACTCTTTCAGTTCTGCTTTCACTGTCTGTTCACCCTGTAATTTCGTTTCACCGTATCGGTTCAGCGGCGAAAACTCCTCACAATCCGGTTCCCACGGTCTGCTCCCCTGTCCACCAAACACATAGTCTGTACTGATATAAACCATTTTAGCATGAATTTTCTGGCAGGCGGATGCAAGATTTGCTGTGCCCTTTCCATTAACTTCCCATACTTTTTCATAGTTTTCCGGCTCTTCTGCCGCATCCACCGCCGTCCACGCCGCACAGTGGATCACAATATCCGGTCTGAGCTTTTTCATTACTGCCTCGACTTCGTTTCTGTCTGTGATATCCATCTTCACATAACGACCTGCTGTTTTTCTCTTTTTGCTGCCGCTTCCCGTCACTTCATATCCCCGGTTTTCCAGTTCACGTACAACATCCTTTCCAAGCTGCCCGGCAGCACCCGTCACCAAAAACTTTAGCATTTTATTTTCATTTCCTTTTCTACGATCGGTCTCCACCACTCCTGATGATTCAGATACCAGTTGATTGTTTTCTTAATTCCTTCTGCAAAAGAAGTTTCCGGAAGCCAGCCAAGCTCTCTGTGGATCTTTGACGGATCGATTGCATATCTTCTGTCATGCCCTTTCCGATCCTCCACATAAGTAATCAGCTCTTCCGGCTTTCCAAGCTCCCTGCAGATCAGCTTCACAATATCAATATTCTTCATCTCGTTATGCCCGCCGACATTGTAAATTTCCCCTTCTTTTCCGTGACGCAGGATCAAATCGATCGCCCGGCAGTGATCCTTTACATAAAGCCAGTCACGGACATTTTTCCCATCACCATAGACCGGAAGCGGCCGGTCATGAAGCGCTTCGACGATCATCAGCGGAATCAGCTTTTCCGGCAGATGATATGGTCCATAGTTGTTGGAACAACGGCTAATTGTAACCGGAAGTCCATACGTTCTGTGATAGGACTGTACCAGAAGATCTGCCGCTGCCTTGGATGCACTGTACGGACTGCTCGTATGGATCGGCGTCTCTTCTGTAAAAAACAGATCCGGCCGTTCAAGCGGAAGATCCCCATACACCTCATCCGTAGAAACCTGATGATAACGCCAGATTCCATATTTCCGGCACGCATCCATCAACACTGCCGTTCCCTTTATATTGGTATCCAGAAAGACTTCCGGATTTTCAATCGACCGGTCCACATGACTTTCCGCTGCAAAGTTAACTACTATATCCGGGTGTTCTTCCTCAAACAGCCGGTATACAGTCACCCGATCCGTCACAGATGCTTTCACAAAACGGAACGCTGGATTTTTCATTGCTACTTCCAGGGTTGACATATGCCCTGCATAAGTCAGTGCATCCAGACAGATGATTTGATCCTCCGAATGCTTTTCCATCATATAATAAATAAAGTTGCTGCCAATAAATCCGGCGCCGCCGGTAACAATGATTTTCATAAACTCTCTCCCCTGTCTAAAATAGATTCTCTCTGAACTTTCCTTCTGCTACGTCATGCAAATATTGTCCATACTGATTCTGTCTGTATTTTTCACAGACTTCCAGCAGTGCGTTTCTGGAAATCCAGCCATTCATATAGGCAATTTCTTCCAGACATCCAATTTTCCGGTGCTGATGAGTCTCTACCGTCTTCACAAAATTGGTCGCATCTGTCAGACTCTCATGGGTGCCCGCATCCAGCCAGGTAAAGCCCTGACCCAGAAGCTCTACCCGAAGTCTTCCCTGTTCCAGATAGATCCGGTTAAGATCCGTGATCTCCAGCTCCCCGCGTCTGCTTGGCTTTAACTGTCCTGCATAATCGCTCACCCGGTTATCATAAAAATACAGACCTGTCACACAGTAATTACTTTTCGGATGTTCGGGTTTTTCCTCAATGGAAACCGCCTTGCCCTTTTCATCAAATTCCACGATACCAAACCGTTCCGGATCATCCACATAATATCCAAATATGGTTGCACCGTCTCCTCTCTCCGCTGCTTTTACCGCTTCTAAAAGACGTTTCTTAAGCCCATGCCCGGCAAACAGATTATCCCCCAGGATCATTGCCGCCGCATCATTGCCAATAAATTCTTTTCCTATTATGAACGCCTGCGCAAGACCTTCCGGTCTTTCCTGCACCGCATAGGTTAATTCGATGCCGAACTGATGCCCGTCCCCGAAAAGTTCTTCAAATCTTGGTGTATCCTGTGGTGTACTGATGATCAGGATCTCCCGAATTCCTGCACTCATAAGAACTGACAACGGATAGTAGATCATCGGCTTGTCATACACAGGTAAAAGTTGCTTGGATGTCACCATCGTAAGTGGATAGAGCCGGGTTCCTGATCCGCCTGCCAAAATAATTCCTTTCATTTTCATATCCCCGTTTTTCATTTTTATCTTTTTATTCTACCACGAAACAGCAGTTAGTTTAATAAAATCTCTCAATTATACCTATAGATTTTATCTATTTCATTTTTATATATAGATTAAAACAATTATGAAATTTTTGTGAAAACTGTTACAATGTAATCGTAACCTATTTTTGAGAGTAAGGAGGAAAAATGAAAAGAAAATTATTACCAGTATTTCTGTCTTTCGCATTGCTCGCGAACGGTTCTATGACAGCTTTTGCAGCTGATTCAAGTGTTGATACCGTTACAGAAAGCGATGCACAGACTACTGTTTCTGAAGATCAAGAGAATCCAGAAGAAACTACTCAGGAAGAAGTTTCTGAAGACGAAGCAGTTCCAGCTGATGAATCTGATGCTATCACAGATTTCGAAACTGCATATAAAGCATATACTTTTGGTGCAAATGTAAGCGGCCCAGATGCTATTTCAGCCGATAAAAATACCGTTGCTGTTTTAGACGTTCGTTCTTCTGCAAACTATGATATTTCTCACTTAGAGGGTTCTTTCTCAACACCTGTATTTAATGAGGATGGCAGTATCATCCAAACTTCTGAAGATGCTACTGCAAAAGCTTTCACAGTAACTGTAACTAATAACGCAAATTTCCAGAACAAAGAGCTTTACCTTCTTTGCAACAGTGGTGCAAGAGGGGCTCGTGCTGCTGCTGTTTTATTACAACGTGCTGGATATGATACCAGTCGTATTCATACCATTACAGGCGGAGCAACTGGTCTTGAAGTACGTTACGCTTTTCTCGGAACAAACAATTCTGTAACCGGTGCTGAAGCTGTAGCTGCTGTTGATTCAAATGACGTGGTTATCGTAGATGTACGTACAAAAGAGAACTTTGCAAACGGTCATTTGAAAAACTCTCTTTCTCTTCCTGTTTTCTATCTGAATGAAGAAGGAAAACAGGTTGTAGCAGAAACCAACCAAGATCCATATGCAATAACCTTTGCTAAATATGTGCAGGATAACCCTTCTACCTTCTCAGGCAAAAAAGTATACGTCCTCTGTAACAGCGGCCAAAGAGGTGCAAGAGCCGCCACTGCATTACTTGCAGACAACGGTGTTGACCCGAATACAATCTACACCATTACCGGTGGTGCAGGCGATAAAACAGTACAAAGTGCTTTTGTAACTGTAGACGGCTACAAATTCGTAAGCGGAACTGATGCTATTGCCGCTGCAAAAGACGGAAGTGCATACATTATTGATGTACGTTCTTCAAAAGCACAGACAAAGACAGGTACTTTGAAGGGATCTATTTCTCAGTCTCTGTTTGATGATAACAACAAACTTGACACTGCTGAAGCGGAAGCGCTTGAAAAAGCTTTCATGGAAGAAATTCCTTCAAAAATAACAGAAGACAAACCAATCTACATTATCTGCAACAGTGGTGCAAGAGGTGCGCAGAAAGCAACTCTGCTTCTTGGCAAACTTGGCTATAACACAAGCACCAAAGAAGATGGTAAAGTATACACCATTGAAAATGGTGCAAAAGGTCTGGAACTTCTGTACGCAATGTCTGGAACAGACGGAAATGCTGTAGATGGGAAAACAGCTGTTGCTGCTGTCGGAAAAGACGACGTAGTAATCCTTGACGTCCGTGCGACAGGTAACTATGGAAGTGGACACTTAAAAGGCTCTATGTCAACACCTGTATTCAATGCAAACGGAGTTGCCAAAACTACAGATGACCAGCTTTCCAAAGATTTCACAAAATATGTAACAGACAACAAAGCCACTCTTGAGAAAAAAGAACTCTATCTTCTCTGCAACAGTGGTGCAAGTGGTGCAAGAGCAGCTACTGCTTTATTAAAATCTGCCGGATATGATCTTGCAAAAGTGCATACTATCACTGGTGGTGCAAAAGATGCTGATGTAAAAGCTGCTGCAATCTATGTTTCTGACACTCATGTAATCAATAAAATGGCAGATACAAAGAACTACCTGATTCTTGATGTACGTTCTACAGCTTCTTACACAAAAGGACACTTAAAGGGATCTCTTTCCCTTCCACTTTTTGACAAAGATAACAAACTTCCGGATGATCTCGCAAAAGCATTTACAGAATATGTAGCTGCTCACAAAGCAGATTTTGAAGGAAAAACAATTTACGTTCTTTGCAACAGTGGTGCAAGAGGTGCTGCAAAAGCAACTCAGCTTCTCAAAGAAGCCGGAATCACAAATGTATTCACCATCGAAAATGGTGCAAAGAGTGAAGTGATCCAGAAGCATTTTGTAACAGATCCTGTCGCTGATCCTGATACAAAGAAAGACAACAATGGCAAAGATAACAATAAAAACCTGAATAACGGTAAAACCACTACTGCTGCTACAACAAAGACAGGAGATACCGCTCCTATCGCTGCTCTCGCAGTTGCAATGCTCGCTGCTCTTGGCGCAATCATTGCATTCGGTAAGAAAAAAATTGTAAAATAATAATTATTCCCAAAAAGGTTACAAAAGCGGGACGCTGACTAAATTGCCAACGTCCCGCTTTTTCAAATCCATTCATATTCATACGATGTTCAGATCTCGTTGATCTGCTTCTCTTTTATTTCTCCAGATCTCCTTCCACACACCATCTGTAGAAAGATTCGTCATAGTTCTCTGAATTTTCAAAGCCACACATTTCCATTACAAGCTGCATATAAGCTGAACGGATTCCTCCGGTACAGTAAGTAATAATATGATCCTCTTTTGAAAGTCCTGCATCTTCAAACATCTTGGTCAGATCTTCATTACTCTTTAATGTACTGTCACTGTTAAATAAATCCGTATAACGGATCTGGATTGCCCCTGGAAGATGTCCCCCATTTGCCTCCCCATACATTGTCTTTCCATTGTATTCTTTATCTGTACGGGTATCCACAATTTTACAGTCGTCATAAATCTCTTTCAGCTCATCCGTATTGATCACATGCGTTTCATCAATCGAATCAATTTCTACCGATACCGGTTTCGGCTCTGCTGCTCCTTTGACAGTCTCAACTCCTGCTGCTTTCAGTGCTTTGATCCCGCCATCTACGATTTTCACATCCTCATAGCCTGCCGCGATCAGCTCCCATGCAATCCTACCATCTTCTCCCCAGCCTTTCTCCGCATTTGAAAAAAGCACGATTTCCTTATCTTTTGCCAGCCCAAGCTCTCCTAATCTTTCGCTCAGGCGCTTTGTATCAAGGATACATCCCCAGTTTGCATCTCCCGCTTCCCCGTCTTCACAGGTTGCCAGATACTGCCATGTCGTTGCCACTGCACCTTTTACAGTACCTTTTTTCGCCTCATCTTCACCTCTTGCATCCACTACAATGATATCGTCCAGATTTTCTTTCACATAGTCGGCGGTTACTACATACTTTCCTTCAAATGGTTCACTGCTGTCTGATGCCGAATTCTTTGCACCACATCCTGAAAGTGATGAAATCGCAAGAATTCCTGCAAGAAATAATGCTGTTCTTTTCATAATCTTTTCTCCTCGTCTAATCTTCTTTCTTCTAACTATAATATATCTGCAATCTATTCACTAATTGATTGTCCTTATCCCGGATTAAGTATATTCATCTTTTCTATAAATCATTTTTTCAGCAGACGCATGATTTTTCTCATCGGTTCTGTTATTTTCCAGCTGGTTGAATTTGCATATGTCTGGATCATTTCATCCTGCTCCCTGATCTTATCCTCATATTTCTTAAGCTGCCCTGTTTTCTGTTCCATCCGTCTGCCAAGTTCATCCAGCTGTTTTTCATAATGCGCGTTCTGCCTTCGCTGTCCTTCTATATATTCCTGCTGCTGTTCAATCGCTGCATTTTGTTTTTCAAGCTGTTCTTTCTGCTGCCCGATATACTCATCTTTCTGTTTGAGAATATCTTTATAATACGCCAGTTGCTGGCTTCCTTCTTCAATTTCACTTATCAGCCATGGCGTCTTATACATATGTTCTCCATTCCACTGATACAGATCAAAAATATCCAGATGAAAATGCTCTCTTAAAGTCTCCATTGCATTTTCTTCTCTCATAATCTGCCCCAGCATTTCCATCCCTGCTGCTTTCAGTCCCGGTACTTCCTCTATACATTTCAACAACCAGAATGCTTTTTCAAATTCCAGCTGTAAATGTGATACAGAATCCGGATTCCGGAAATCTTCCCGGAAAAACTGACAAAATTTTTCATCCGTCATCGATTCAACACAATTTTTCCGGATCATGACAGATTCATTAAATGCGCGGACTGAATTTTCTCTTGTTGACATACTGATCTGTTTCTTTCCTTTTATATCCCATTGAAAGCGGATCAGTCTCTCTTCCAGAACCGTGATCTCTGCTTCACTTACAATCCGAAGCCACAGATCATAATCTGCCAGCTGGCGATACAAAAGATTGAAATATCCGATCTTATCCAATACAGATTTTCTGACCAGAGCTGAGGGATGACAAAGAAAATTCCCAGATTGCAGAAGCGTATGCAGATATTCTTTCTGTGTCGAACACTTCCTGTCAAAAAGCTCTGCCATATCCCTGCATTCTTCTGACAGATCATTGCCACTTTCATCAACTAGATATACTCTCGTAAAACATGCCCCGAGCATCCGATCCTCTTCCATAACCGTCACTTGCTTTTCCAGCTTGTCCGGCAACCATGCATCATCGCTGTTCATAAATGCCACATAGTCTCCTTGGCAGTGATCAAGCCCCTGATTTGCTGCATAACAGTAAAACGAATTCCGATTCAGTTTAAAATATCTGATCCGTGGATCCTGATAGCTTTTAATCAGTTCTTCTGTTCCGTCGGTCGATCCGTCATCTACGATGACAAATTCAAAATCCGGATACGTCTGACAAAGAACACTGTCAATCGCCTGGTGCAGGCAAAATTTTCGGTTATAAGTACACATCAAAACGCTAACCATTATTCTACATCTCCAACAACAGCCCATCTCCAGAATGACTGATCATAATTGTATGTATGTTCAAATCCACACATTTCCATTACCAGCTGTGTATATGCCGAACGGATTCCTCCTGTACAATAAGTGACGATCTCATCATCTTTAGACAGTCCGGCATCCTCAAACATTTTTTTCAGTTCTTCATTGGATTTCAGATATCCTGCATCATCGAACAGATCTGTGTACCGGATATGAATTGCTCCCGGAAGATGTCCTCCCTTTGCTTCATCATACAGGATTGCTCCTTCATATTCTTCATCGGTACGCACATCCACAATTTTGTACTCGTCATAATTCTTCTGTAATTCTTCGGTTGTCATCACATGGGAATAATCAATTTCATCGATTTTTACTTCTGCCGGTTCCGGTTTGGATGCGAGGAACTGTGTCTTGATTCCACTGTCTTTCAACGCCTTCCATCCGCCATCTACCATCTTCACATCTTCATATCCGGCTGCCCGGAGTTCCCAGAGAAGTCTCGCATCATCTCCCCATCCATCTAGGGTCTCACCGATCAGAATAATTTCTTTATCCTTTGTAATTCCAAGATTGCCAAGAGTCTCTTCCAGCTGTTCCGGCTCCTGGATGCACCCCCATTTCTCATCTCCCTGCTTTCCTTCTGTAATACTCCAGTCCTGCCATACTGTAGCAATTGCACCTTTTACAGTTCCAAGGATTGCCTTTTTTTCTCCCCTTCCATCTACAAACAGCGTATTTTCATCTCCAACCTTGCTGATTGCATACTCCGGCTCAACAATCCACTCTCCCACAAAATGATTTTCATTGGATTTCTCTGCCGTACTTTCCGTCTTCTGTTTCTGTCCACATCCTGTCAGACCAATCGTTGCAACAAGCAATACACTGCATAACCACTTTGTTCTTTTTCTCATTTCCTTTTTCCTCCTCTAATCATCACCGTAATAGTAATCTTCCTCATAATAATCCGGTAGTGTCTCTGTATCCGGCTGCTGTGGTTCTGTCACTGCCTGCGAACCCGAATCACTGTCTCCCGATGAACTGCCGGAATCCGTTCCTGTATTTCCATCTTCCGTTACTTTTATATTTGTTTCTGTATGATTTGTTTCCTCAGATGTCTTATCTTCCGATTTTTCATCCTCTTTTACAGTTTCGTCTGCTTCCTCATATTTTCCACTGGAAAGCGCATCGTTTATTTCATCATCAATTCCTTTTACCGTCCCGGATACCTGATAATCTGTATCTCCAAACAGGAACTGATGTACTTCTGCAACATTGGATGCCAGTGTATCTGCAATTTCTGTACTTCCCACTCCAGAAAGCATTTTGGAATATCTTACATTTGGAAATCCAAGTGTTTCACCTACTCTATATTTTTGAAAATCTTTCGCATAATTCAGAATTTCAGTAAAAGAAAAATTGGTTGCAATCTGTGGAAAAACACTGTCAGCAATCTTATTGATCGTCGTCAGGTCCATCTGCTGCAGCTTCTGCATGATATTCAAAAGGACGATTCTCTGACGCACTGTACGCTGCGCGTCTCCACCATCTGTATAACGGATTCTCGCATAAGAAACCGCCTGTACTCCATTCAGATGATAGCTACCTCCGACTTCCGGCTCAATCTTCTTATAACTTTTTCCGGTTACTTCAGAAGTCTCCACACAATAATTATTCATGTGGACTACTTCTGCATCAGTCAGCTCCAGATCCATTCCTCCCACCGCATCAATTACATCGACTAAGGCATTAAAGTTCACAGATACATACTTTTCAATGTTCATATCCATGTTCTCATTCAAAAGAGCAACACCCCCATCCGGTCCGAAATAAGAATAGGCTGCATTCGCCTTATTATAACTTCCATCTTTCAGTCGCATAAAAGTATCACGGTACACCGATACCATTTTCACTTCATAAGTTTCCTGATCCAAACTTACGATCATGATCGTATCACTTCGATTTCCTTTATCTAGTGACCCATCCCTAGAATCCAGCCCGAATACTGCCACATTCAGATATCCGCTTTTATGCTCCACCTCTTCTGTAATAGACTCTTTCAACGTTTCTTTTTTTACTTCAATCTTCTGAATTTTGTTCACTTTACTGGCAGCATATCCGAATACGGCACCTGCCGCCCCCAGAACAAGTGTCAACACTACGCAAATAATCACTATTATCTTTTTCTTCCATGACCATCCTGCAATTTTTTTAAGCATCCTCATCATTCCTTCCTCTCCAGTAATTATGATTCATTGTCAGTTTCATGATGAAACTTTCCGGTAATTGTCGGTAATGTTTTCCCATCTGGTAGCCCAGATATTTGCACCCGCTTTCCACAAACAGCTGTATAATCTGCAAATATTTTCTTTCTTTTAAAAGCTTTTTCACAAGTGTGCAAATCAGGTGTATGCCTTCTTTCTCTGACTTTACTTTTTCAAATATTTCTGGATGACATGCCTGCGATACACCCTGGTCAAAATTTCTCCTTATCAGCTCTCTGTAAGTATACTCATGAGAATGAATCACCCGTGCATCTGCTTTATAAATAATCTTCCATCCATTTTGGATTGCTCCTGCTGCAAAGATCAAGTCTTCATTGAAGATGGCCGGATGCGGAAATCCTCCCAGTTCCAGATAGACTCCTCTCCGATAAGCAGCACACACATTGGAGCAAAAATAAGTTTTTATTCCCAGTTTTGGCAAATCCTTCTGCGATTTAATCTGGCTTTTTGGGGGATAATTGAAAACTCTCGTATATTTTTCCAACAGACCACAGTTCTGATCCGGTATCTGTCTGGCATAAGCTGCCACAGCATCCGGATGCTCATTTAATACTTCTGAAAGCTTTTCCAAAAGAAACGGATCTGCCGGAACTGCATCCTGGGTCATCATGACCACAATATCTGCATCTGACATCCAGATTCCCTGCTCTCTGGTTCTTCCATGATCAAATTCTTTTTCCAAAATCGGAATCTCTGTAACAGAAACCCGGTCTTTACAAACCGAAACATCCAGCTTTATCCCATCCCTGGTGTGTAACAGAATGATTTGCTCCGGAAGGTGCGTCTGTCTGCAGAGCCTGTACAATACTTTATGCAGTTTTTCTGTCGGTCTGTAGACCGGTATGATCACATCTATCTTCATCTTCCGTCAAAAAATCCTTTAAAAATTGTCAGAATCAATATTTTCATATCAAATACCATTGTCCAGTTCTCAATATAGTAAAGATCATATTCGATCCGCTTCTCAATGGAAGTATTTCCCCTGTAGCCATTGATCTGCGCCCATCCAGTCATTCCCGGACGTACCTGATGTTTTACCATATAACGTGGAATTTCATCCCGGAACTTTTGCACAAACTGCGGTCTTTCCGGTCTTGGTCCCACCAGACTCATCTCCCCTTTCAGCACATTAAAAAGCTGCGGCAATTCATCTATACTTGTTCTGCGGATCAGCTTTCCAACCGGTGTAATCCTCGGATCATTCCTGGTAGACCATTCTGCTTTTTCCTTTTCTTCATCCTGCATGATCATAGACCGAAATTTGTACATATAAAATACCTGGTTATGCAGTCCAACTCTTTCCTGCCGGTAGATCACACTCCCTTCCTCTGTCAAGGCAACCACCAGCACAGTAAGCAGCATGACCGGTGAAAAAAGAATGATTGCAACCGTTGCCCCAATCAGATCAACTGCCCTCTTTGCCGCCCTGTTCCGCATGATATTCAGTGGAACTCTGCGGACATGGATCACCGGAATCCCCTGCACATCCTCAATATAAGGCCTGGTAGAAATCACATTTCCAAAATCAGGAATCATTTTCGTGTGTACCCCTGCCTTCTCACAGACATCCACAATCCGCTCCAGTTTTCCATAATCCTCTGCACGAAGCGCAATCACAACCTCATCCAGTTCATTCCCCTCCAGTATTCTTTCCAGTTTCTCTTCATCTTTCAGATGGGCAAACACTTGATATCCCCACTTTGGATTCTCTCTCAGCCTGTCCATATACTGTTCTGCCATCTGACTCTCTCCAATCATCAGGATATGTTTCTGATTCAGTCCCTGCTTTCGCATTTTCCACAAAATTGTGCGAATCAGATATCTCGAAGCAAATTCCAGCGAGATGTTTATAAAAAAGAAAATACACAGCATCTGTCTTGAAAAATGCTCCTGCTTTATAAAATAAAGTACCAGGATAAAGATCATAAATCCAATTCCATTGGCACGGATGATATCCATCAGCTCCTTACGGTAACTTTTTACCCTCCTTGGCATATAAAGCTGAAAAATACTATACAAAAGCAGATATCCAGGGATTATTAAAAACAAAGCTGAAAAATACGTTTTCGCCGGAAGAACCCCTGCGTCCTGCACAAAAAACCCACTTTTAAATCTCAGATACCATGAGAAAAAATATGCAGCACCAATGATTCCCGCATCCATACATACCTGCGCTTTATTTAACATCCGCTGATTGTTCTTTATCAAAATACCACCATCTTTTCTCTATCCATCTTCTTTTTCACGCAAAGAATAATCACACTTCACCAGCGTAAGATTAGGATTGTACATCGGATCTCCTTTTTCCATGATTTCAGACCAGTTCCGGCGTACATAATCAATCTCACACTGATATCTTCTGATCTTTTCCTCATTATCTTCTGCCCCTCTCGATCTGGATTCATAATGATACAGTTTCACATAAGGATCATACACTACAAGATATCCACATCTGCGTACCTTCAGACAGAAATCAATATCATTGAACGCCACTGCAAGTTGCTCCTCAAATCCACCCACTTCTTCATATACAGAACGCTTTACCATCATACATGCTGCGGTCACCGCTGACAAATCCTGCTGAGTACTTGCTTTGTGCAGATACCCGGAATAACCTTTTGGAAGTCCCCGGAACATATTACCAGCAATTCCCCGAATCCCAACAATGACTCCAGCATGCTGCACCTGACCATTTGGATAATAAAGCTTTGCTCCGACAATCCCAACTTCTTTTCTCTGGCAGTTCGCAAGCATTTCTCCTAGCCAGTCCTTTCCAATCACTTCTGTATCATTATTCAGAAGTACCAGATATTCTCCATCAGTCTCGCTTACTGCGTAGTTGTTGATCGCCGAATAATTAAATGATCCCTCCCACTTCAGAATCCGGATCCGGTCTGACTCTATTGTTTTATAATAAGCAAATGTTTCCGCTTTTTCGCTGTTATTTTCGATAATTATGATCTCATAATTCTTATAATCCGATCTGGAAATCGATTGCAGACATTTCTCCAAATCTTTTATATGATCTTTATTGGGAATCAGAATGGAAATCTTTGGATTCCCCTGCATCTTATACCTGACACGATAAAACCCTCTATCCAGTTCCGGTAAAACTTCTGCATGTTCACCACATCTTAGCAGATGTGCTTCTATGGCACGCTGTCCAGCCTCAAATGCATAAGTTTTACTGATTGGATTGTCCGCAGTAGAAACCTGATGTACCCTCCAATGATAAAGAATCCTCGGCACATGCGCCATTATCGTTTTTTCCACACAGCGGAAAACGAGATCGTAATCCTGTGCTCCGTCAAAATCACTTCTTAATCCACCTATTTCTTCAATTAGACTTTTTCTTATCACGCAAAAATGACAAATATAGTTATTGGCTCGCAACAGATCCAGATTAAAATCTGGTTTAAAATGCGGCTGAAAATGTTTTTTCAGATCTGCCGTCACTTTATCTTCATCTGAATAAAGAAGTCCGACCTCCGGATACTCATTCAACTTCTTTACCATCTCGTACAATGCATCCGGCGCAAGCAGATCATCTTGATCCAAAAAACCGATATATGTTCCGGTAGCTTCCTTTATCGCTGCATTTGTATTTTCAGAAATTCCTCTGTTTTCTGAAATACCGATCAGGTGAATCGCTTTTTCTTTGAACTCATCCTCTTCCAGAATTTCTTCCATTCTGTGTCTTTCTTCATCTGAAACAGTCATACATAATTCCCAATTTTTATACGTCTGACGACATACAGACAGAATCATCTGTCTCAAAAATTCTTCCGGTGCCTGATATACCGGCACAACAATACTGATCAGGGGTGCATACGCAAATGCTTCCTGCCTTTGACTTTTCAATTCCTCTTCTGTTCGTCTGTGATTCTCATACCATTTTTCATAATCAATCTTCTGAATACGGATTCTTTCTTTTAATCGTATCAGAAACTCTTTTGGTCCAAAGTACCGCAGATATACGAATCCTTTTTTTACCCGATACAGAGACATTTTATTGAACATCTCCTATCTCCTCTCCACTTTTGCCAGATGATTCAGTCCAAAGTCATTATGATCCAGTGTCAGATTCGGACTGTAATACGGATCTCCATTTTCCAGAATCTTTTTCCACCTAGTCTGAAACAATTTAATTTCTCTGTTAAAACGTTCAATTTTCTCCTCTGTGTCTTCATATCCTCTTGACTTGGACTCATAATGAATCAGTTCCGCATATGGATCATATACGATCAGATATCCTGCTTTCCGTATTTTCAGACACAGATCTACGTCATTAAATGCCACCGCAAACTTCGGATCAAATCCTCCGACTTCTTCATACACCTGTTTTTTTATCATCATACAGGCTGCTGTCACTGCACTCAGATCATGGATCACCTGCGCCCTCGCAAAATATCCCGGCGAATCTCCGTCCATTCCAAGAAATGCATGTCCTGCCACTCCTCCAAGCCCGATGATCACTCCTCCATGCTGAAGCGTTCCATCTTCATAATACATTCTCGCCCCGACAGCACCTACATCTTCCCGCATACAATAGCTCAACATTTCTTTAATACAGTCATTGCCGATCATTTCTGTATCGTTGTTCAGAAACAGCAGATATTCGCCGGTCGCATGGTCAACTCCATATTGGTTGATTTCCGGATAATTGAACCCTTCTCCTTTCCAGTACAGAACCTTAACTTTTGGATACTCATGCATGATCCTTCTATAATCTTTAAACGTTTTCTTTTTCTGGCTGTTATTTTCTATAACAAGAATTTCTATATTCTCATAGGTATTTTTTTCCCGGATCGATCGCAGGCATTTGATCAGATCATCTGTGTGATCTTTGTTCGGAATAATAACCGATATCTTAGGTGTTTGTTTTACCGGATATTTCGTCCGGTACATTCCCGGATACTTCGTTGGAATGACTTCTGCTTCAATTCCCATTCTTCTGTAATGCGCTCTTACCGCTTTTGCACCTGCATCCACAATATAGGATTTATTGTCTGCACTGCCTGCTGTAGATCCTTCGCATGCTCGCCAGTGATATAGGATTTTCGGTATATGCCGGATCTTATCGGTCTTCTCAACACACCGGAGTACAAAATCATAGTCCTGTGCACCATCGTATTCGCCGTTCAACTTTCCTGCCGCCTGATATAATTCCTTTTTAACAACCACCAGATGACAGAAATAATTTGTTGTACAAAGCATATCTGGATTAAAATCCGATTTGAAATGAGGGAAGAAATACTCTTCTCCATCCATCGTAATCTTATCTTCATCCGTATAAATAAGCTCTGTATCCGGATATTCATTCAATTCTGCCACACACTCATACAATGCGTCCGGTGTCAGCAGATCATCATGATCCATAAAAGCGATATAATCTCCCGTTGCCATATCCAGTGCCACATTTGTATTATCCGAAATATGCAGTTGTTTTTTATTGTCCTTCACCCGGATTCGGCTATCCTTCTTTGTGTATTCTTCCAGAATCCCTGCAATCGACGAATCTTCCCCGCTTCCATCTGAAAGACAGAGCTCCCAGTTCTGATAGGACTGTCCTCTTACAGAATCCAGCATTTCCCGCAGATATCTTTCCGGTGTCCGGTAAAGAGGAACAACAATCGAAATCTTCGGCATCCGGGTAAATTGCTTTCTCTTCTGCCGGTACAGTCTGATCCTGGACGGCTCATGTCTTCGCAGCCATTCTTCATACTCTGTACCGTTTTTCCCACTCAATTTGTCACCCGCCCTGATAAACGCTGCACGGATTCCAAACTGACGATAATAGATTCTGACTTTGCGAAAATCATCCAGCATTTTCTGACGTCGCAGTTTTCTTTTGAGATTCATGATCTCTTCCGCATTTTTCTCTTCTTCTTCAAAGCATACTTCCAGTTTTCGCGGAATACCTTCCTCATAAAATGCCTTAAACCCGGCAATCTCTTCCTTTTTACATTCCGGATACTCTCGCAGCACATCCAGACGCCGGATTTTTTCTTCTTTCATCTCCAGTTCATTCTGATTCTCATCCAGAAACCGAATCGATGCATTTTTCCTGCTATAATACCATCCCTCGACTGAAAATCCTTTTTCTTCAGTATTCACCTTATCTATGCTGTTTGCCAGCCATTTCTCCAGGTTCTTCAATTCACTGACTGCAAAGGTCTTCATCAATTCTTCTTTTCCACGATACGACTGCAATACTTCCAGTCTGGACGCTTCTCTCCAGTCTTTCGGAAGATGTATCCAAAGAAAAAACTGTTTGGTTATAAGTCTTTTTCTTATCTTACGGAACTTCAACGGATGAATACGGATTCCATCCGTTGTATAAAATAGTTTCTTTCCATCCAGCCGGATTTCAATCCGGTTTCCATCTGGTCTGTTATCCAGAAAATATCCCGTAATAAGTAATCTGTCTTTTTCTTTTACATGAAACCGACATGTTGCGATATAAAAAGCATTTTCCATTTTTCAAATCCTCTCACTTCCACACTATCTGGAAAATAACCAGTTCAAAAACTGAAAGAAAACACAGATATACAATACTAACAGCAGAAATACGTAAAATGTTTCTATATCAAACCGATATGTAACCGTCTTTAAAATTAAAGTTCCTTCACTTTCTTCACTATTTATTTTCAAATTTGTTCCTTCCTCTGATGTCTTTTCCGTATAAAGTGCAATAGAATCTTTTTCAAATACTACTTTATACGCCTTCCCCCTGCATCTGGTTACCGTATCAAACGAAAATTCATTGAATTTGCCCGTTTTTATATCTCCCACCTTCTTCACAGATTCCGCAACCGTTTCTCCATTTTCACAATCCTGAAGATAAATTCGGATCTCTGCTTCTGGATCTTCCTGCAAATTCTGGCATTTCACCTGAATTCCATCCAGCGAATCTTCCTCACAGATAAACTCCTGTGTTATCTGACTCTGTGATCCGTCCAGCATGATATACTGATCATTTTCAACCGTCCGGTCATAAATCGCATGGGTCTTATGAATATGTCCATAAATAAATGCAATCAGAATCAGTATAATGACTGCTGCCATCTTTTTTATTTTTTTCATTTTTCCCTCTTATTCTGCTTCCTGATATTCTCTGCACAACTCATCTGCATCCCCGATACTGCGAACTCTTCCATGTTCCAGCCATACAATCCGGCTGCACAGATTTCTCACCTGCTCCATATTATGCGAAACAAACAAAATCGTAGCTCCATTCTCCTTCATCCGGTTAATTCTTGCTTCACATTTCTGCTGAAAATGGAAATCGCCTACCGATAATACTTCATCCACGATCAGAATATCCGGCTGTCCGATTGTTGCTACCGCAAACGCGAGACGCGAAAACATTCCCGATGAAAAATTTTTCACCGGTACATCCATAAACTGGTCCAGTTCTGAAAACTCTACAATCTCTTCATAGTGCTCCTCCAGATATTCCCTGGTATATCCAAGCAGCGTCCCGTTCAGAAATACGTTCTCCTTTGCAGTCAGGTCAAAATCAAACCCTGCTCCCAGTTCGATCAGCGGCGCGATCACACCGGAAGTCTTAACGCTGCCACAGGTTGGTTTCATGACACCGGCAATGATTTTCAACATCGTACTTTTTCCACTTCCGTTTACACCGATCAGTCCCAGTGTTTCTCCTTTATAGACTTCAAACGACACATCCTGCAGTGCCCAGAAATCCTGATAGGTAATCTTTTTCTTTACTCTCTGTATAAAATATTCTTTAAATCCATCAAATTTCTCTGATGCCAGACTGAATTTGATGGAAACATCTTCTACTTTTACAATTACTTTTTTCTCCATCCTTACTCCTACAAATCAAAGATAAAACCATCCTGATGCTTATAAAAAACCCAGCATCCCACTCCAAGACACAGTACAGCTTCTGCTGCTGTCACCAGAAGCATCACCAGATCTGGAAGTCTGCCATAGATCACAACATTCCGGAACATGATCAGAATACTGGTCAGGGGGTTTATCATTACCAGATGGTATAACCATTCCGGCAGAATCGACATTGGATAGATAACCGGTGTCAGATACATCAGCACTGCCATCAGCACCGAATACAAGTGCAGAACATCCCTGTATTTCACCGCAATCGTCGCCAGAATCAGTCCAATCCCCAGAGCCAGAACCACCAGCAAAAAAAGTGGCACAACTGAAAGAAGCATTGTCCAGTGAAGCTCCGCACGCATACCGATCATAATCAGAAATAACGCTGCACAGGATGACATCAGATTGATCAGACTGGAACACACCCTTGACATCACGAATACATATTTCGGTACATACACCTTCTTTATCAGAGATGCACTCCCGATAATTGCTGACATTGCATTTGTCGTAGCGTCATTGAAAAAGTTAAAAATAACCTGCCCACATAACAAATACAACGGAAAATTCTCTATATCAAATTTAAACAGATTTGAGAAAACGATGGATAAAACCGTCATCATAAGAAGTGGATTCAGCAGTGTCCATAAAACCCCCAGTATGGAACGCCGGTATTTCACCTTCACATCTCTTGAAACCAGTTCTTTTAAAAACGGCTTAAATTTGACAAAATTTTGAATATAAACTGACATATTTTCTTCCCCTTTAAATTATAATTATATTATTTTTTCAGTCTTTATTCAATCAAATCGCTTACACTTATCATTGATTTTCTCTATTTCTTTTATCGATTTTCCGAATAAGTAAAGGAGTCTGCATAAAGCAGACTCCCTAACGGACATCCTTATATAATTTTGCAATCTCTTCTGCCGGAACACCATCCCGGTACATGGCTCTCAGCCGGTTCATAAGCCACATTACTTTCAGCTTTTCGATTGTATTTCCGCCAAATCTTCTGTCTGAAGTATAAATCCTGTGTCTTGTCATCCCAAGCGGAATCCCTTTTTCTTTGAGGATCAATGAAAACTGATAATCCTCCAGAATCGGCATCTCTGGAAATTTTCCCACTTCAAAAAACAACTTCCGGTCAATGAAAATCCCCTGGTCTCCAAACATTACTTTTCTGTCTTTAATCCTGTGATTGGAGATCACCCTGCAGGTGAACATAAAAAAGTTATATGAATGAAATGCAATTCCAAAACACCCTGCCCGGTATTTTTTCATTACAGTCTCAATCTCTTCTAATGCTGTAGGTGGAACTTCACTGTCGCAGTGCAGGAAAAAAAGTACATCTCCACTGCTTTCTTCCGCTCCCATGTTCATCTGCTTTGCCCTTCCTTTCGGGGACTGAATCACCGGATACCGGTCCTTCAAAAGTGCCAGTGTTCCATCCGTGCTTCCCCCGTCTACAAACAGAATCTCACATCTTTCATTCAGCGGCTCCAGTGTCTCCATCAGCCTTTCAATTGTCGATTCTTCATTGTATGTTGGTATAATAATTGATATTTTCATCTCTACTTCACGGTTTCATTTTCTACGTTCATCCAGGTATCATACAGATTTCTCCGGAACTCGTCCGCATCTCTGATCACCGGGATCTTGAGGGTGCAGTTCTTTTTCGCTTCATCCTCTGCCAGAATCATTCTTCCCTTTGTAAGCTTTTCTGTTGACAGCTGCATGTCCACTATCTGTGTCTCAAAAAGTTCCGGATGCATCATGTAAGCCGCAGCGATCGCATCCCAGTTATAATATCCGGGAATTCCATATTCATCCCAGTTATTGTCAAACCAGTAATCCGTCTCATTCTTGATCAGCCTTACAACTCCCTTACTCAGATCCGAAAGTTCTCTTTCATACTCTTCTCTTGTAAAAAGTACCTTCAGGCAATTATTACCCGTAATAACCGCAACATCCGTTCCACTGGTAAGTGTCGCATAAGTTGCCAGCGGATCACAGGAGAAATTAAGTTCATCCATTTCCCGCTTTGCAAAGATCAGCGGTTCTGTTGTTCCTCCCATCAATACGATACTCTTCACCTGATGAAAAAACTCAGGATTGTGTTTCCAGGCTCCATAAAGATTTGTCACGGAACCCGTCACCAGAATTTCCAGCTCCCCGGCATATTTTTCTGCCATCTCGGCAAGATAATGTGCCGCTTCACTTTCGGTTTCTCCAGGTGTTGCTCCACCTTTGTAAACGCGCAACTCGTCATGCCCGATTTTCTTTACAAACTTCTTTGTATTTTCGTAAACCTTCTCCAGCGTATTGTTCCCATAAGTTGTCGTCACTCCCAGGACCTCTGCTTCCGGATCCCCCAGAAGATACAGCAGTGCCAGTCCATCATCTACATCACACCCGTTAATTCCAAACGTACAGTCACAATCATGAATTATTTTTCGCATACCATTCTCCTTTTATCACTTCTGAAACAAAATCCCCTGTCTTTCATCAATTTTGATGCCAACCAGTTCTCCTGTTTTTACCCCCAGTTTCATCCAGTCACGGTGAAGCATCCATACTGTCAGCTTTCCATCTGCATACTTCAACAGGATTTCTGCTGTTTCCCCCTCAAACATAACTTCTTCAATCTGATACATTCTTTCCGTCTCATCTACGGTCAGCGTGATCGCCGATGGTCTGACCATCAGTTCATACTCTCCTTCCGCTTTCTGCGTCTCAAATGAAACTGCCCGGCTTACGAATCTGCCATTCTCCACTTTCCCAAAAATATAATTTGTCTGTCCCATATAATCTGCCACCACTCTGGACTCTGGGTGGTAGAACATCCTCTCCGGCTTATCATACTGAAGCACTTCTCCTGCTTTCATCAGAGCGATCCGGTCAGACACCTTCATCGCTTCTTCTTTATCATGCGTGACCATAACGACCGTAAGCCCCATCTCATGATGCAGCTTTCTTACCAGATCTGCCATCTCGCACCGCAGATTCTCATCCAGGCTTGAAAATGGTTCATCAAGAAGAAGAATTTTCGGATCTGCCGCAAGCGCTCTTGCCAGCGCGACCCTCTGACGCTGTCCACCGGACATTTCCCGGATCTTACGCTTCTCAAATCCTTCCAGCTGGACAGCTTTTAACAGTTCTCCTACCTGCGCCTGCTTATCTTTTTTCGGGATTTTTTTCAGATCCATCGAAAAGCTGATATTCTGTTCTACCGTCATATGCGGAAACAGTCTGAGATCCTGAAAAACAATCACGGTTCCTCTTTTTTCCGGTGCAAGATTTGTAATCGATGTGTCATCGATTCGGATATCCCCTTCCTGCGTTTCAAGAAGACCTGCAATGCTTTTTAACAGTGTTGTCTTTCCGCAGCCTGAGGCGCCAAGAAGCGAAACAAATTCTCCCGTTCTAATCTCCAGATTTATATTCTTCAGTATTCTTGTCTTTTGTAAATCTACACAAAGTTCTTTAATTGTAAGACTCATGTGCTCCTCCTGCCTAATAATATTCTACTTCCTGTGCCTTTGTAAAACGTCCCACGATCCATTCCAGTATTCCAAACACCAGAAGCATGATCACCAGGAATATCACACTGTAAATGCTGGCAAAATTACGTTCTCCGCTTCCGAGATATGGAACCATGACGATCGCAAATGTTTTGACATTTCCCCCGCCGATCATCAACGTCAAGAAATACTGACTGAATGAAACAACAAATGCCATCGAAAACGCAGAAAGCATGACCGGAAACAGATTCGGAAGTGTCACTTTAAAAAACGCCTGAAGCGCACCAGCCCCCAGAACTCTTGCCTGCTCCTCCAGCTTTACCCCCATTGCTCTTGTTCCATCCTGCATCAGCGTCACTGCATACGGAAGAGAACAGATCAGATGGACAATAATGACTCCCTGAACGGTTCCGCTTAATCCACATTTGATAAAGGTAATCTGAACCCCCATCGCAAACACGGTTCCCGGAACAAGAAACGGAAGCATCGACATAAATGAAAACAGCCGCTTTCCAAAAAAGTCATAGCATTCCAGCGCCCTCGCCGTCATTGTTCCGATCACAACCGACAGGAACGCGACCGAAGCCGATATGAAAAGACTGGACATACAAAGTCGCACAAGCTGCTGCCTGTTTCTCAGTATTCCATTCACCGCTCTCATCGAAAATTTCTGCGGGATAAGTGACGGCCATGCCCATCTCTCTGTCCCTACCCAGACAAGGATCGTAAGAATTGGTACAATCACCAGGAAAATAAAAATGCCTATGATCAGGCCTTCCCAGATGTTCTTTTTTCTTTTCATCTTCCTGTTCCTCCTAACCTGCCAGCTTCTTCGTGCTCCGGCGAAGTAATATGTAATATAAAACTGCTGCAATCAGAGCAATCACGATCAGGATTCCATTTATCGCCATCGCATACGGTCGCGCCCGCAGATCCGGCTTGGTATATTCCAGATAAGCCAGAACCGGCAGCGCCTTTGGTATCGTTGCTCCAAGTATGAACGGCAGCTCATATGCTCCAAGTGCAAATACAAAGATGATCAGAAAACCACTGAGCACTGTATTCATACATAAAGGAAGCGTTACTTTCATGAAGGTCTGAAGTTTATTCGCTCCAAGATTGGTCGCTGCTTCTCCAAGACTGCCATTGATATTCGCCATCAGAGCAATCACAAAATAGATTATGAATGGGATTTCCTTCCACAGATAGGCAAGAATTACACCAAGTCCATATCTGTCATAGATCAGCATCGGAAACTGCTGCTGATCCGTAATCAGTCCTGCATTTGCAAGGATTCTCGCAAGGATTCCATTTTGCGAAAGAATGTTTACAATAAAGAGTGCCACAACAACATGGGGAACAATGATTGGAATCTGAACGATCCGCATAATGATTCCGCGCACTTTTCCGGCACTCACCAGAACTGCACACAGAAATGTTCCTGTTACTGTGGCAAGAAAAGCCGACATAAATGCAATGTACAGACTATATTTTAATGACTGCAAAAGATCCGGCCTTGTCAGTACCTCCTTATAATATTTCAGCGTCGGTTCCGTTAATCCAAAAGCTGGAATCACCCCTAAACTTTGGATGATTCCAGTTCCCAGACCAATAATAAAAACTACGCCCAATATAAGTTGCGGCACCAACAGTATATAAGGTGTCATTTTTTTCTTCATTTTATTTTCCTACTACTTCCTCTGCCCAGATCTCTTCGATGATCGGTACAAGTGCGGAAGGCATTTCCGGAAGACGTTTTGATAAAAGTTCATCCTGAGGGATTACACCCTTACCAATCTCAACCTTATCAAATGCTTCTTTCTGTGTATCGTTTAATTTGTTGTAATCTACAACCGGAATGGTACGGATCTCTGTGAAACGGTCTGCCTGTACTTCCGGATCAAGCATCTCATTGATTGCTACCTGTGCTCCTGCTACATTTCCTGAGTTTGCTGCAATTGCAATGTAGTTTGTATTTCCAATTGTTCCTTTATCGAACTGAAAAGACTGAGATGTCTCTGTGTAAGTACCATTTTCAATGTTGGTAGCTGTTGAGTATGCACCATAAGAGATATCCATCACAACTTCTCCATCAGAGTACATATTGGTCAGTGCCGTAGAATCCTTCGGGAAAGTCTTTCCTTCATTCCACAGGTATGGATTCAGTTCACGCAGATATTCAAGAGCTGGCTCAATTGCTGCTTTTACAGTCTCTTTATCAGCTTCCATATCCATGAACTGTTCATATCCGCAGATATCGTAAATCACATTACGAACAAATGCACTTCCTGTAAAGTCAGGTAATGCAGGATAAGTTACTTTTCCTTTGTTCGCTTTGCAGAACTCCATGAACTCATCTGTGTTTGTCGGAAGATCCGGTGTTACTGCTGTATCTGCGATCATAACAAGCTGTGCTTTTCCGTATGGAGCTTCATATCCCTCAATCGGAAAGCAGAAGTCTGCATTTGTCTCTTCATCATCTGTATCAATATAAGACTGGAAGTTCGGAAGTTCTTCTGCAAACGGTCCGTAAAGCATGTTGTTTTCTTTACAGGTCTTGAAGTTTTCTCCGTTGATCCAGATCATATCGATATCGCCATCTTTTTTATCTGTTGAAATTTCACCAGAAAGCTGACTTAAAATCGCATCAATATCCATCGGTACACGTTCCAGTGTGATGTCATATTTTTCTTTCAGACGCGGTGCATAGTAGTTGTCAAGCCAGTCATTTAAGCTATCATCTCCGCCCCATCCGTAAAATGTAACGGTTGTACCCTTGGCTGCATCCACCATTTCATCGAAGCTCATATCCTCTACGGCTTCGGTTGTCTGCTTGGTTTCTTTGTTGTCTGCTTTTTCTGTCTTTGCGCTGTTTCCACATGCTGTTAAGGAAAACGCCATCACAGTACTTAAAAGCAGCGCTGCAATTCTCTTTTTCATTAAAATTTTCCTCCTTCATTTTCTCCGTCCTTCATTATAACAAATTATTAACAAAAAGCACGCTGTTTTTCATTCCTGCTTTGTTGTTACCCATCAACACTTCGTTTAGCTATTGTAATTTTCTATATACTTATAGAATTTTTCTACTGATGATTCCATTGCTCTGTCCTTCAGCGTAAGAAGACCGATTTCCCAGATCATATCATCTTCTGCGAAAGGAATCATGACCAGCCCCTCTGTATTCATATCTTCATGGACAAAGTCAATCGTCACAGAAATCCCTCTCTTCAGCCGGCACATTTTATAGCAGAGATCAAATCCATTTGTCTCAAATACAATATCCGGTTCAAATCCCCGGTTCCAGCATCTGCTCTGAATAAACTCATTGAGTTTAAAACTGCTGTTTTCAAGATAAAGAGGCTCGCCTTCCAGATCCAGAATAGTTGCTTCTCTTTTTTTCGCCAGAGAATGTTCTTCATAGACCAGAAGCCCCAGACTGCATTTTTTTAAACTTTTCATATCAAAACAATCTCCTGCAAATGGTCCGATCGACAATGCCACATTCCCTTCTTTGTCAAGCAGCATTTTCTCTACGATCCGATCCGGATATTCCATATAAGAAAATGTCACATTCGGATATTTCTTCTGAAATTCCAGAATACAGTCTGGCGTCAGGTAACGCAGGATATCATAGGCAACCAGAAGTTCTACTGTCCCTTCCTCACTCGCACGTATCATATCAATTTCTTTTTTCAATTTGTCATATTCGCTAAGAACCGTATTCGCATAATCATACAGCCTCTGTCCGCTCTCTGTCAGTTCTATCCCGGAGGCAACCCTGTCAAGCAACGTACATTCCAGTTCATTTTCCAGATTTTTCAGTACACGGCTGAGTCCCTGTGGTGACATAAAAAGCTCTTTTGAAGCCCTCGCAAGACTTCCTCTTTGACAAATCATCCGAAATTCCTCTAATTCTTTAATCGTCATTCTTTTCCCACGACTCCCCTATTTAAATTTACATTTTGCCCGATTCAAAATAGGTGTTTTCCCAAGAGGTACCTTTTCATCGATTCCCATAATAAGCGGTAGCAAATGCTTTGCATCTTCATATCCTCTCCTTCTGAAACTACAGATGCACGAAGCGCAATATGTATAAAGTTCCGGCTCCCTCGATGCTTTTACACGGTCTGTCAGTGCCTGTGCCACATCCGCTTCTTTTCCAGCTGCGCATCCACCAAGCCCGCAACACTGTACATCTCTGAATGCATCTTCTACCTTTCCGACAAGGAATGGCTTCATATCATATTCAAACTTTCTGTCTTTTCGGTCCGGACATGGATAATACATTGGAATCCTTTCTTTTTGATAAATATTTCCAATTTTAAGCTCTGCCATTTTTTCGTAAACACTGATAATCTCCGCATCCAGTCGTCCTTTTAAAAAATAATAGCAGTTCGGACATGCCATGATCACCTGTTCTACTCCTGACTCTTTTAATTTCCAGTTGATTCGCTCAATGATTCCCGCTGCCTCTGAAACAAGTCCCAGTTCTTCAATCGGTTTCCCACAACAGTCATATACAACTCCCACATCATATTTTGCGAATTCTTCCACCAACTTATCTGTCGTTTTCGGAAAAAAAGACGGAAAATTACATCCCGTAAAAAAAACTGCTTTCTTTTTTGAATGGCGGTAATTTGCAAATTTGTACGGATTCTTTTCTAAGAGCAGTCCGTCATATGAATTATCAAGAAGCTTCCCACCTCCGTCTTCAACCAATTTTCTCCGACTGTCAAGTGCAATCTCTTTTCCATCAATTCCTTTTGGACAAACACACCCGCAGGTTCCACACAAGAAACAATGATATGCCAGCTCCGGTTTTTCTTTTAATACCGGCAGATCAATTCCGTATTTTTCCAGAAACAGACAACTTCTGGTACATTTTCCACAATGGATACATGCATCCAAATCCCACTTATTCATAATTTTTATCCAGCTTTCCTTTCAGTCCCAGTTCCAGATAATCAATCGTAATTGGGCAGTTACAAATTGCTCCCTTTTCAATATCCTCATACAGGTGGTACAAATCTCCCTTATCATCCACATCATAATACATCTGACCTACCGCCGTAGAGAGCTTTTCATTTCTCATGTGCTGTAAGGTATCATAAATAACTGTATTCGTTCCGTATCGTTCAATTTTCCATATAGAATCATATTCTTTTTTCATTCCGATCAGATAGTACCCTCCATCAAATGTAGGATGAATCACAATATCTTTTCCCCCAAGATTATCAAATGCATTTTTTAGTGTTTCCGGGTGAATCTGCGGAATATCTGTCCCGATCAGAATTACTTTCTCATACCCCATTCTCAGTACGATTCCAATCGCATTCTTCATCCTTTCACCAAGATCATCACCAAATTGTGGAAGACATACTGTCTCATTATCAAGAACTTGCTGTAGCAGCTTCTTTTCATCTTTTGGTGTAAAAAACACGAAAATATCCGCATCCACCTGCTTTGCTTTTTCATATATATCCTTTACAAAACAGGCATGTAGACGCGCGCACTCTTCCCCAGTTAGAAAAGGCATCAGCCTGGTCTTTGTCTGTCCTGGTATCGGCACCCTCGTAAATAAAATAAGTGCATCTTTCATCTATAATATTTCCTCCAACATTTCAATCACACTTTCCACTACTTTAGGACAAAAATCCAGCATTCTGCCACTCGAAAGTGCTTCTTCAAGCTGTTCCGGAAGCGATACATCATAGCCTAATAACTCTTTGCAACTGTTTGTTGCAAACTTTTCCAGAAACAATGCTCTAAATTCTGCATATTTGTTCATCATTTCTTCTTTTTGCCGAAGCAGAGTATTCACATCCCAGTGTCCATATTTTAATCCAACAGCCATGATTGCTCCGGTAAATGCACCGCATGTATCCCCATGCATCATTCCACCTCCAAAACAAGCCGAGACTTTATTCGCCATCTCTTCCGTAATCCCAAGTCTCTCTGCAAAATAAGACAGAACGACCTGAGAGCAATCATATCCTTTTATAAATTTTTCCCGAATCATACTTTCTTCTATCATTTTTCTCTCTCCTTTGTCATCTTACATCACTTTTTCATTCTAACATCAAACCAGTCCTATTTCTATAGATTGTCTTATCGTATTTAACTATAATTTGCTCGTCTTATTTATAAATCAAATAATTCGTGCCTTTTACAAAAAAAACCCTCATCTGCGGTTTCCCGCAAATGAAGGATTTCTTTTACTTTATTCAATTCTTACAGTAATCCACCGATTGATAAGAATAACGGTGCAAATACAAGTGAAACAATTGTCATAAGTTTGATCAGGATGTTGATAGACGGTCCTGATGTATCCTTGAACGGATCACCTACTGTATCACCAACAACTGCTGCTTTATGAGCTTCGCTTCCTTTTCCGCCATGATGTCCTGTTTCGATGTATTTCTTAGCATTATCCCATGCTCCACCAGCGTTGGACATGAAGATTGCCATAAGTACACCTGTAACAAGTGCTCCGGAAAGTAATCCACCGAGGGATTCCACACCAAGAACGATACCAACGATCAGCGGTACTACGACTGCCATCACACCCGGAAGCAGCATTTCGTGAAGAGCTGCTGTGGTAGAAATTGCAACGCATGATGTATAATCCGGTTTTTCTTCACCTTTCATAATGCCCGGTTTTTCACGGAACTGGCGTCTTACTTCTTCGATCATCTTGTATGCAGCCTTTGATACAGACTCCATAGTAAATGCGGAGAAGAGGAATGTAAGCATACCACCGATAAAGATACCGATGATTACTCTGTAGTCAAGAAGGTTGATCGCTTCAAGACCAACTGCCTGTGCATAAGATACGAAAAGTGCAAGTGCGGTAAGGGCTGCTGATCCGATCGCGAATCCCTTACCCATAGCTGCAGTTGTATTTCCTACTGAGTCAAGCTTATCTGTGATTTCACGAACAGATTCATCCAATCCTGACATTTCTGCGATACCACCTGCATTGTCTGCGATCGGTCCGTATGCATCAACGGCAACTGTGATACCTGTTGTAGAAAGCATACCTACTGCTGCAAGTGCGATTCCGTAAAGTCCTGCAACTGAGTAAGATACAAAGATACCTACACAGATCAGGAGAAGCGGGATTGCTGTAGATTTCATTCCTACCGCAAGACCACTGATGATTGTAGTAGCTGCACCAGTCTCTGACTGTTCTCCGATTCCCTGAACCGGTTTGTAGTCTGCTGATGTGTAGTACTCTGTGATGTTACCGATGATCACACCAACAACCAGACCTGCGATAACGGCAATTGCCGCACTCATCTTTCCGAAGAGTACATTACTCAGTACAAGTGCTACAACAATAACTACGATAGAAGCTGCATAGCTTCCCTTTGTGAGAGCTTTCTGTGGATTCGAATTCTCATCACCTTTTACAAAGAAGGTTCCGATGATAGAAGCGATCAGACCACATCCTGCGATCGCAAGCGGATAAAGAACTCCGGATACAGCTCCTGCTGCTGCTCCAAGAGTCAGTGCTGATACAAGTGAACCAACATAAGATTCAAAAAGGTCAGCTCCCATACCTGCAACGTCACCTACGTTATCACCTACATTGTCAGCGATAACAGCCGGGTTACGCGGATCATCTTCCGGGATACCTGCTTCTACTTTACCAACAAGGTCTGCACCAACGTCTGCTGCTTTGGTGTAGATACCACCACCAACACGGGCGAAAAGTGCGATTGAAGATGCACCAAGGCTGAATCCTGAAAGCACATCTACGTTCTTTGTAACAATGTACACAAGGCTTACGCCAAGTGCTCCAAGACCTGCTACGCACATTCCCATAACGGCCCCGCCAGAAAAAGCAATTGATAATGCTTTATTCATTCCGCTTTCTTTTGCTGCGTTAGCAGTTCTTACGTTCGCTTTTGTAGCGACTGTCATACCACAGTATCCTGCAACTGTTGAGAAAAGTGCTCCAATTACAAAGCATACTGCTGTTACCCAGCTGATACCAAATCCGATCAGTACAAAAAGCACTACTACAAAAATGACCAGAATCTTGTATTCAGCCATGAGGAAAGCTCTTGCGCCCTCCGCGATTGCGCCTGCAATCTCTTTCATGCGGTCCGTACCTGCATCCTGTTTTCCTACTTTACCAGCAAGATATGCTGCAAATAATAAAGCAATAACAGCTGCAATCGGGACCAGATACATGTAATTATTCATTTCTTGTTCCTCCCTGAATTATTGTACCTCTAAAGACAATATCATAAAAAGAACAAGAATGCAAAACAATTTTTTAAATTTTCAATAAGTTTTATTTTGTTTATCTATAAGTGTGGTCTTTCTCTATTTTTTTAATTTGTATCTCACCGTCCACATTCCATTGGGATTTACACAATATCAAGATATATTTTTTTCCGAGGTGCCGGAAAAGCAGCATCTAATCTGGCATATTCCTCCACTGTCAAATGAACCTTTCCCGCCTCCAAGTTCTGCAGTACATGTTCTGCCTTTCCACTTCTTGGAATGGCAATCACATTTTCCTTATACAGAACGAATGCCAGAAGCACCTGCATTGGTGTAATTCCATGAATCCGCGCTACTTCCTTCACTGCACTGCTTTGCAGAAGATCTTTCTGCAGATCCCCTGCCTGCGCCAGCGGACAGTATGCCATAAGTGGCACATTGTGTTCTTTTAACCACGGAAGAAGATCGAATTCTACTCCTCTGGAGCCCAGATGATACAGCACCTGATTCACCACGCAATGATTTCCATTCGGCACTGAAAACAATTCTTCCATATCGTCTGTATCAAAATTCGATACTCCCCAGCTACGGATCTTTCCTTCTTTCACAAGCTGTTCCATGCATTCTACCGTTTCCTCAAGTGGAATCCCTCCTCTCCAGTGTAAAAGATACAAATCCAGATAATCTGTCTGCAGATTTTTCAGTGTCTGCTGCAGACTTTTGAAAATTTTTCTTCTTCCGGCATTATGCGGATATACCTTCGATACAAGAAATAACCTGCTGCGGTCATACCCTTGGATTGCTCGTCCGATCAACTGCTCTGATCTTCCATCTCCATACATTTCCGCTGTATCGATCAATCGTATTCCCGCATCAATTCCTGCTCTGAGTGCCGCTGTCTCTTCCGCGTCTTTGCTCCTATTTTCTCCAAGAAACCAGGTTCCCATTCCAAGTCTTGGCATTTCCATTCCATTACTCAGTTTTATCTCTTTTTTATTCATGATTTCCACTCCCTGCATTTTGTTTTTCTGTTCCTTACTGTCTGTTTTTACTATCTTATGATATGAGTGTCAAAAGTAAATTTTGCCACTCACTGATGTAACCGGATTGCTCCATTGCTATGCAATTCCCGCAATTGATACTTTTGACACTTACATCATATTATAGGAAATATCCCACTTTTTGCAAATGTTATAAAGGACATATTTTTATGTTTATTTATTCTTTTTATTATTTCTTATAACATTCTTTTTTTCTTCAATCCATGATACACTGGATTTATCATAAAATGAATTCAATGATAAGGAGATTAGAAATTATGAAAGTTGTAGTTGCAATTGATTCATTTAAAGGAAGTCTCACTTCGATTGAAGCCGGAATGGCTGCAAAGGAAGGGATCTTAAAAGCACACCCTGATGCGAATGTTGTCGTAAAACCACTTGCAGATGGTGGTGAAGGCACCACAGATGCCCTGATTGCAGGACTTGGTGGTGAGCGTATTGATCTTACAGTGACTGGTCCTCTTGGTACTCCGGTAAATGCACATTACGGATATCTGGCAGAAAAAAATACTGCCATCCTCGAAATGGCTGCCGCTGCCGGAATTATCCTGGTAAGAGAATCTGAAAAAAATCCACTTACTGCAACCACTTACGGTGTCGGTGAAATGATCGCAGATGCCATGGAACGCGGTATCCGCAATTTCATTATTGGAATTGGAGGAAGCGCAACAAATGATGGTGGAATTGGAATGCTTAAGGCACTTGGCTATCAATTTTCCGATGAAAATGGACAGGATGTCGGCGAAGGCGGACAGGCGCTTGAACGGGTATCTTCTATTATAATAGAAAAAGCTAACCCAATTCTCAAAGAATGCAATTTTCATATTGCCTGTGATGTAACTAATCCACTTTGCGGAAAGAACGGAGCTACCTATATTTATGGTCCGCAAAAAGGTGTCACACCGGAAATAGCAGAAGAACTGGATCAGGCAATGAATCATTATGCTTCTGTTACCTCCAAATTTCTTCATAATGATTATGCATCTGCAGAAGGTGCTGGTGCTGCAGGTGGTCTTGGCTTTGCATTTCTCAGTTATTTAAATGCTACGCTGACTCCTGGAATCGATCTGATTCTTAACGCTGTCGAACTGGAAAAAGAATTAGAAGATACAGATATCACTGTTACCGGCGAGGGACGCCTCGATCACCAGACCGCTATGGGAAAAGCTCCTGTCGGTGTGGCAAGACTTGCAAAAAAATACGGCTCCAAAGTCGTTGCTTTTGCCGGAAGCGTCACCCCGGAAGCAACAGCCTGCAATGCGGCCGGAATCGATGCATTCTTCCCGATCGTCCGTGGGATCACAACACTAGCCGAAGCAATGGATCCCGAAAATGCAAAATCAAATATGACAGCAGCTGTAGAACAGGTATTCCGTCTGTTATAGTTTTAATATTATTTACAAATTTCAGAGAGTGTTTTTGTATAGTTTTTACAGAAATACTCTCTTTTCTTTATGATTTTCTTCTTTTCCTACACTGACCATCAACAACACAACGATCTACGACCTGACAGATCTTCATTTCATCTGTAACAATGATTCTTCATCAAATGAAGAGCTTTCACTTGTGAAGGCAGGTTCTTCCGAAACTGTAGAACTTCCTCGATCCAGTGTTTATTCTATCCATGTTTCCGGAAAAGCTGCAAATGGAACATCCTTTTCTAACACATTCTCCGGAACCATTGATAACAGTTCTTCTGTTACCATTTCTCTGGATGACTCTGCAAACCTCTCAGTGATCGCAAATATTGCAGATTAAGTTTTGCCGTAAACAATCCGCCTATGTAGTTTTAAGCAATGACAAATATGCAGGCAACTTCCATAACGCAAATTGCCTACATATTATCCATAAAGGGGCACTTTCCAAACTGAACTGGAAAGTGCCCCTTTATTTATCATGGCATATGATTTCGAATTGAGGATTTCTTATTTATCTCTTTCTACGGATACATTGGAGATTTTTTCGTAGTACTGTACGATTGCGCTGTGGTCTTCTTTTTCATGTCCGTCAGCTTTCAATGACTGCATGATCTCCATCAGCTCTGCTGTGATCGGAAGGGATGCATTGACTGCGTGTGCTGCATTTAATGCATTGTTCAGATCCTTGATATGAAGTTCGATACGGAATCCCGGTTTGAAGTTATGATCCATCATCATTGGTGCTTTTGCATCAAGAACTGTAGATCCTGCAAGACCGCCACGGATTGCCTGGTATACCAGTTCCGGATCTGTTCCGGCCTTCTTAGCCAGTGTAAGTGCTTCTGATACGGCTGCAATATTGATTGCAACAATAACCTGGTTTGCAAGCTTTGCAACGTTTCCTGATCCAAGTTCTCCAACATAAACAACTGATCCAGCCATTGTCATCAGAAGATCATAGTATTTGTCAAATGTTTCTTTCTTTCCACCAACCATAACAGAAAGTGTTCCGTCGATTGCCTTTGGTTCTCCACCACTTACAGGCGCATCCATCAGTTCGATCCCTTTTTCAGCAAGCTCTGCACCAATCTTCTTGGATTCAACCGGGTCGATTGAGCTCATGTCGATGACAACAGTTCCAGGTTTTGCGGTATCTGAAATACCATTTTCTCCAAGGCATGCTGCACGTACATGTGGTGAATTCGGTACCATTGTAATAATGGTGTCACACTCTGCTGCTACTTCAGCACCGCTTTTTGCTCCCTTTGCTCCAAGTGCTACCAGTTCGTCGACAGATGACTGATTAAAATCATATACTACAAGATCATGACCTGCTTTCACCAGGTTCTTGCTCATCGGTTTTCCCATAATTCCAAGTCCAATAAATCCTACTTTCATGTCTAATACTTCCTTTCTTTTTTACTAAATCATTTGCTTCATTGCCTCATGAAGAAGCTTGTAGCTTTCTTCTGACTGTTCTACATATGGTGAATCGATCAGATATGCTTCCAGTGTGTCCAGATTTTTCTCTGTCGGTTCTACGCCAAGTTCCTTTAAGGAAAGCGGCATATCCATTCCTTTCATGAACAGTTTTAAGGCTTCTTTATCTTCACTCAGCCGGTTATAATAAAGCTGGGTAAATAACGCTACTGCTACGATTTCTCCGTGAAGTGCGCCCTTTGCTTCCTGTGTAAAGTACGTCCTCACTCCATCGTACATCATATGTCCCAAAGCAGACTGTGAAAAACTTTTTGTGATATTGGCAATCACACCTGTTACCGCAATGTTAATAAAGGTAATATCTGCTACTGCTTTCGTAACTTTCTGCTTTCTGATATCTTCGATCGCCTGCGGTCCAAATTCTTCCAATACTTCATATGTGTATTCTGCCATCTTGTAAGCACTGAACAGATCAATTTTATTTTCTGTCAGATACATTTTGGGTTTGCCATTCTGGATCTCAATTTTCTTTGCCATTGCATCCAGAATTCCTGCTGCCGCATAGCGGATCGGGCATTTTGCGATCACATCCAGATCAACAAGCACTGCATCAATTTCATGTTCAAATCTCCAGCAGTCCTTTTTTGCACCTTCCGGTGTATACATGACACTCATCGTTGTAAATGCTGCGCAGGTCGCAATGGATGTCGGGATATTTACCACGCCACATTCGGCATACTCGCCTACTGCTTTTGCAAAATCCATAATGACTCCGCCGCCGATACCAACGATTTCATCACATCTGGCCTGGATACATTTTTCTGCATATTCTTTTGCTGCTTCATAAGAACAGGTTCCTGAATAGATTTCAAGCACATATTCCAGCTTTTCCTCTTCCATTCCCGGTACCAGTCGTTCCCTTACTGCTTCCCATGCTCTTTTTCCGGCAATGATATACAGCTTCTTTCCAAAACGGGCAATTTCTTTTCCACATTCTTCCAGAAGATGTTCTTCCTGTCTGTATCTTCCTGCGCCAAACTTGATCGCAGGATCTAAAATAACTTTTTCCATTTTCTGCACTTCCTGTTTTACTGTCTGATCGGATGTCTCGGATCTTCTCCTGAAAGTACAAGATCTACATCCTTTGCAACATCCATTGCAATTCTTTCCATACATTCCTCTGTGTTTGATCCGATATGCGGTGTCAGGATCACATTTTCCAGTTTGAAAATGTCATCTGTTATTTCCGGCGGCTCTTTTGCAAATACATCCAGTGCTCCGCCGGCAATTTGTTTTTTTCGGACAGCTTCTGCAAATTCGGATTCATTTACCACACCGCCACGGGAAAGATTGAGAAGGAATGCAGATTCTTTCATCTGTTCCAGTTCTTTTTTCCCGATCAGATTCTGGTTCTTAGCACCTCCCGGCACATGAAGACTGATAAAATCGGATTCTTTTAAGAGCTGCTCTAAAGGTACTGCCTTTACATACTCCGGAATTTCTTTCCCTTCCGGTCTCGGGATGTAACTGATGACCTTCATATCAAGTCCGATCGCTGCTTTTTTTGCAACCATTTTCCCGATTTTTCCAAGACCGATAATTCCAAGTGTTTTTCCGGATACATCCATTCCTTTATGTGAAAACTTGTAAGAAAAATTGTCTTTTCTCAATTCTGTTTCCATTCGTTTCACTTTCTTCGCAAGCATCAGGAGAAGTGTGATCGTCGTCTCTGCCACGGAAAGTGCTGTGGTGTCCGGCGAATATGTGGTAATGATGTCTCTTTTTTTTGCTGCCTTCACATCCAGATTGTCATATCCTGCACCATGTCTCGCGACAATCCGAAGCTTTTTCCCGTTTTCCAGAACTTCCTCATCCATTTTTGCAGTTCTGAGGATCATGGCATCACACTCTGCTATATCCCGGATCAGCGATTCTTTATCTGTCTGTCCGCTTCCGCGGAAGATTTCATATCCCTGAAATTCCAGATATTTCTCTCCCGCTTCGGCGATTGGCTCTGGTATGTAAATCTTCATTCTATCTCACCAGACATGGCTTCTTCGGATCAAATTTCCATCCCGGGATCAGATACTGCATTCCAACAGCGTCATCTCTTCCTCCAAGACAGTTATCCAGATAAACCTGATGAGCTTTTTTCACCTGCTCTAAATCTACTTCAATTCCAAGTCCCGGCTTCTTCGGAACTTCTACACATCCATCTACAATCTGAAGTGGTTCTTTGGTAAGTCTTTCCAGACCTTCCTGCCAGATCCAGTGTGTATCGAGTGCATTGTATTCTCCCGGAACTGCTGCTCCAACCTGTGTAAACATGGCAAGAGAAATATCAAAATGGTTGTTGGAGTGTGAACCCCATGTATACCCGAAATCATGGCACATCTGCGCAACTCGTACCGAACCGCTCATGGTCCAGAAATGAGGATCTGCAAGAATGATGTCTACAGCCTGTGATTCCAGAGAATGTCCGACCTGACGCCAGTCTGTTGCGATCATGTTGGTTGCCGTCGGGAAACCTGTACGTCTGCGGAATTCGCTCATGATCTCACGTCCTGAGTAAACACCTTCCGCTCCACATGGATCTTCACAATAAGTAAGAATTCCTTCCATACCTTTTACATATTCAACTGCTTCTTCTAAAAGCCAGCCGCCATTTGGATCCAAATCGATTCTTGCATCCGGAAGTGCCTTTTTCATGGCACGGATTACATCCATCTCTTCATTTCCCGGAAGAACTCCGCCTTTTAATTTGAAATCCTTAAATCCGTATTTCTCTTTGGTGGCAAGTGCCATTTCAACGATTTTCTCAGCTGTGAGTGCTTCTTCATGACGAAGGCGATACCATGCACAGTCAGAATCCGGCTCCGAATCATATGGAAGATCTGTTTTGTTTCTGTCGCCTACAAAGAAAAGATAGCCAAGCATACGAACCTTATCTCTTTGCTGACCGTCACCTAAAAGTTCACATACCGGAACCTGAAGCTGTTTGCCAAGAAGGTCAAGACACGGTGCTTCAATCGCTGTAATCACATGAACCCCTGTACGAAGATCGAATGTCTGATTTCCTCTGACATCTTCTTCACCTTTTGAATCCAGATACTTCTTCACCTTCAAAAGAGTACTCTTATATTCTTCAACTCTTGTCCCTTCAACAATGGAAATACATTCTTCCAATGCTTTTGTGATCTTTTCTCCGCCTGGTACTTCTCCTACACCGGTTTCTCCGTTTTCGTCATAGAGGACAACGATATTTCTTGTAAAATACGGTGCGTGTGCCCCGCTTAAATTTAATTCCATACAGTCTTTTCCTGCTACAGGATATACTTCCATTTTTTTGATTCGTGCCATTTTGATATTTCTCCTTTTTTTCCTTGTTTCTATCTATACCAGATTCATTTCAACAAGAACCTGATGGAGCTTTTCTTTCTCTTCCGGTTTCAATTCTGCGATTGGTGCCAGACATTTTCCTACCGGGATTCCTTCCTGCACAAGTCCTTCCTTGATAACTGCCGGGAAGGTTCCCATTCCACATGCGATACGAAGTGGTGCCAATGTAAACTGTGCTTCTAAAGCTCCTTCCAGATCACCTGCTACGTATTTATCATAAATATCTGCTGCAATTCTCGGTGCCACATTCGCACAGGATGCGATAGCTCCGGTTGCTCCATAGCAAAGCGCTGCGTAGATCAGTGTATCTCTTCCCATTAATACCGAGAATTCTTTGTCTCTGGTCAGACGGATATACTCTGCTGCATTTGTCATATCGCCGGTACTGTCTTTTACTGCCACAATGTTGTCAATATCTGCAAGGCGTGCAACTGTTGCCGGCTCGATGGTTACATTTGTCTTTGGTTTGTTGTTGTAAAGAATGATCGGCAGTGTTGTACTTGCTGCGATTGTTGCAAAGTAATCGTAAAGTTCATCCTGCGTCTGTGATACAAACATTGGTGTCAGCACAGAAACTGCATCTACTCCTACCTCTTCGCAGATTTTGATCAGTTCGATCACGCCGCGAGTTGTAATATGGTTTGCTCCTCCATAAACCGGAACTCTTCCTGCTGTCTCATCTTTTACGGTTTCTAAGATTTTTCTGTATGTGTCATTATCAAATGCATAGAATTCACCGGTTGTTCCAAGTGGGAAAAGACCATGTACTCCATTTTCAATCAGATGATTTACCATCTGTCTAAGTACGGGATAATTGACTTCTCCGTCCTCTGTAAGTGGTGTGATAATCGGTGGGATAATACCCTTTGGTACAAATTTCATGTTTTTCATCCTTTCTCTCTATTAATGAATAACTAACTGTAAAATACAAAGCTCTACAACTCCGACCGTTGCCATAATAAGTGAAACTGCTGTTTTACATTTCACCTGATCTTTCAGTTCGTGGAGTCCGAACATTCCATTGAATACCCAGAATCCGCTGTCATTAAAGTAAGAGAATGAAATCGCTCCTACACAGCAGGAAGCTGCAAGCAAGATTGGTGAAACACTGATGGATGCCATAAGTGGTGCTGTAAGAGATGCTGCTGTTGTGATGGCAACTGTTGCTGATCCAAGGGCAAGTCTCATAAGAGCTGCAATGATAAACGGAATCAGGATTGCCGGGATCGGAAGTCCTACAACTGCTTCTCCGAGTACATCTCCGATACCGCTGACTTTGATAACATTTCCAAGAGATCCGCCGGCTCCGGTGATCAGCATGATAAGTCCGGTATCTTTGATAGCTGTATCCATGATGTTGATAACTCTTTTGTTGTCTTCTTTTTTCACCAGTCCGTAAATTGCAATGACTGTTCCAAGCGCAAGTGCTACGATCGGTTCACCGAAAAGACAGATTACCGTATTTACCATTCCTTCACCGCTTCCAAGAAGGTTCCAGAAAGTTTTGATGAAAATCAGGAGAATCGGAATGATGATCGGTGCAATGGCTCTTCCAAAAGATGGAAGATTCTTTTCTCCCATAAGTTTTTCAACTTCATCCATGGATTTCAGATATTCTTCTTTAAATTCTTTTCTTTCATATTCTCCGTCTCCAGTCGGAATCTGATAGATCTTCTTTCCTACCCATTTGCAATATGGTACGATCACAAGAAGCATTGGAATCGAGATTACAATTCCGATCATGATCATCTGTCCGACATCTACTCCGAGAAGTCCTGCTGCTGTAAGCGGTCCCGGTGTCGGTGGTACCAGGCAGTGTGTAAGCTGAAGTCCGCACGCCAGGGAAAGTGCAAGTCCGACCACTGATTTTCCGGTTACGGAAGACATTGCTTTTACCAGTGGTGCAAAAATAACGATCGCAGAATCTGCAAATACCGGAATAGAAACTACCCAGCCTGTAATTGCAAGTGCCCATTCTTCTTTCTTTTTACCGATTGCCAGTCCCAGCATCATTCTAGTTGATTCGCTCATATTTGGTTACCTCTTTACTAATCTTTCCTCTACTCGTTCATTATGTCAGCGCGCTGTCATTTATCTGACAATGCTATTGTACGAAAAAAAAAACATAAATTCTATTGACGCTTTCATCAATACCTATGTACCTTTTTTATGTATTCTTTACAATTTTTCATATATAGTAATGAAGTTTTCAAAATCATTTCATTTTCATTTCAACATGATATTTTTCTGTCAATCTATACTTTTTCAGCAATTGTTTTATTTCATATTTTGAAATCTTTCATTCATATATTGCATTTTTGTGAATTATATACATTTTCCAGTTCTTCTTTTATGCAATCTTCCCCTTGTACCTTTCCACCTTGTTCCTCTCTCCAAATAATGCTACAATTCTTAAATAAGTGGTAATGATACCGTTCTCTTTATCCTGTTAAATACTGGATAAGCATCTGCATCATTCCCGCAACTTCTTTTCCAGAATCGGAGGATGTTTAAAATGAAGTTAGACAAATCACTTGCCTTTCAGGTAGTAAACACGATCAAAGACACCTGCGGACAGGATATCAATTTTATCGATAAGCAGGGAATGATTTTTGCAAGTACCAACGCCGACCGGATTGGTACGTTTCATGCCATCGGTCACAAAGCCGCCCAGACAGAACAGACAATCGAAGTTTTTTCAGATGATGATTTTCCCGGAACACAAAAAGGGATCAATATGCCACTCTATTATCACGGCAGTTTTCTTGCAGTGATCGGAATTACCGGAGAACCGGACCAGGTCCGCCAGTACGTCCATCTTGCCGACCGGATTACCCATCTGCTGATCCGTGAAAAAGAGCTGAACCGACTGAGCCGCTCTCTGGAAGATAAAAAACACTTTGTTATCGATGCCCTGATCCGGAATGAGATTGCTGATCCGGATTATCTGGACACCTGCCTTTCAGATCTTCAGGTAAATCCAGGGACAAAGAAACGGCTTCTGATCATCCAGTCATCACCGGATGGACACAACAACTCTTCTTCCCTTGAACAGAAGATCATCGGACTTTTCGGCACGCTTGGTATTACTCTTTATACCTTTTATTATCCAAATGAATATCTTGCCGTGCTGGAAAACTCCGGCAAAGCCGCTCTCTATCAGATACTGGCTGATTTTACCGCAAACTGTGGAGCTTTGCTCTCCATTGCAGTCGGAAAGAAATGTCAGCTTTTCCAGCTTTCTCTTTCTTACCAGTCTGCACTCACTGCGCTGAAATACTGCCGGAGTTCGGAAAACGGGATTGCTTTTTTCGATGATATGACACTGGAAATTCTGCTCTCTTCCATCTCGGAGCAGGAAAAAAATGCTTATCTGCAAAAAACGATCTCTGCACTTTCTGATGAAGAAAAAAATCTGCTTCAGACTTACTTTGAAGCAAATATGTCTCTTCTCGGAACCAGCCAGAAGCTGTTTCTTCACAAAAACACAGTGCAGTACAAGCTGAATCATATTTATCAGAAATGCAGGCTGAATCCGCGTGTTTTCAAGGATGCGGTGCTTTTATATCTTGCCTTGCAGTTGTGATATTTTTAAATCCCAGACACGGATTCCTGTGCACACACCTTCCATATCCGTGTACAGTTTTGCCTATATAAGAAAATATTCTTAACAGATAAGTTTACTTACAGATTTTCGTCAAAAAACAGGACAGCCTTTCCTTCACCCTCACAACGGGTATTAAAAAGTCTGTCCTATCTTTTTTTATTCTTTATTTCTCATCAGCTATTCATCATACTTTGCTTCTACGCCATATTTCTTCATCCTCCGCCAGAGCGTCGTCGTACTGATTCCCAGCTCTTTTGCCGCAAGGTTCCGGTTTCCGTGGCACCTTTCCAGAATTTCTGACAGCTCAATACTCTCTGGCGACCGGTAAATAACCGTTCTGGATTCACCTTTGATCTCTTTCATTTCCGGATAAAGCTCTTCAAATAATTTCTGCAACACGATTTCATCTACGACACGTTTCTCCGTCGAAAGCACAAGCCGTTCGCAGAAAGCTTTCAGTTGGATCGTGTTACCATTCCACGGAAGCCTGGCGAGCTTCTGATAGCCGCCGTCCGTAATCTTCAGGTGCCGGTTGTACATTTCCGAATACCTTCCGATCTCCCGGTCAAAATAATGTCGCAGATCTTCGACTCTCTGATTCAATGACGGCACTTTTAAGGTCAGTCCCTGCAGCATATAATAAAACTCCTCGCTGAAGGTTCCCTGCTGCACCATCTGCTTCAAATCCACCTTTGATGAGCCGATGATCCTCACATCCAGAGCATCAATCGGCTGTGCATCTGTCCGCATCTGCGCCCTGGAAAGCATGGTTCTCAGAATCTGGTGCTGCACCCGGAGTGTCAGGTGTTCCATTCCCTTGATAAAAAGTGTTCCGTGGTCTGCTTTGATCATGGCACCTTTTCCTGCCATATCCCGTTGCGATTCCACCGGTTCCCTGCGGAACAGCTCTTCCATCTGGTGCTCCTTATCCATCCCGCGCATATTGATGCTCACATACGGTCCTGCTTTACGGTTGCTGTTATTGTGAACCGCTTCTGCGATCAGGTAATCCTCAATCCCCGCCTGTCCATAGATCAGGATCGGGCTCTCTGAAAGTGCAAATGTTTTCGCATCCTCCAGTACTTTCTTCATCGAGGCATTTTCAGTATAAATACTGCCAAAATCCGTTTTTGCCGAAAATCCATGCAGCAGCATTTTATTGCTTTCCCGCTTTGCGCCTTTTGCTCCGTCAGCAATCTGATGCAGCGTAATGATTGCTCCGTTGATCAATTCATCATATTCGATCGGTGCCATCAGAAGCATAAACGCTTTATTTCCAAGACTAATCGAGGTAGAAAGGTTCTCACTTTCTCCTTTCAGGATCCGTCCCACAAGATCCATATCAATCTGTGGAAATACTTCGGCAAGTGCACATCCGACCACATCTTCTTTTTCTTTGCCGATCAACTTTTCCACAAGCTTATTGACAACAATAATGTTACCGTCCATATTTACCTTGACGATTCCGTTAAAGGATGTGTCCAGAACCGTCTCAAACTGGGCGGTATTCTGTTTTTCGATCTCTGTTGCGAACGCCATGGCACGGGCAGATTCCAGTGCTTCTTTAATGGATTCCTCGGTTGCCCGGTAAAAGAGTGTCGGATACCCTCTCCGCTCTGCTTCATTGCAGGTAATCTCTCCTCCGATCACAAGATCCGGATGATACGCCCCCATCTTATCTAAAATCCCCGGTGTCTCTTCACTTCGCTTCATCACCGCAACTTTCAGCGTCACGCCAAAAAGCTCTTCCATGTAAGACACATCGCAGAGCATATTGTCAAATGCGATCAGAGCGATCACCGGATGCTCTTTTTTCACCATCAGTTTTGCTTTCTGTAAGAGAAGCCCGATCTCCTGTGCATGCAGCTTCATCTCGATCAGCGGAATATTGGTATACTGTTTGATCATCTTCGCCTGATAACCGCGGGCGATCACAATCTTCGCCCCTGCCTCCACTGCAAGTCTTGCTTCATTTACCACATCAACCGAAGAAATCGCCTTTAAACAGGCGATTTCCACATTCATATCTTTTACTACTTTCTCTGCCATCGGAACCATGTCCACTTCCGGCAGAAGCATTCCTATTTTAACCATACAAGATTCCTCCTGTTTTCGCCTGAGCTGTCTCCAGTGTATCACAATTTCCCCATTTCAGGCAAGAGAAGTCCTTTACGTAATCGGTGCCGGGTTGAAGATGCACAGATCATTATACAGTTTGTATTTTTCTGCAAATGACCGGCCTTTTCCGCTGGCAACCGCAATGATCTTGTTAAATAATTCGGTTCCTATCTCGGCGATCGTGGCTTCACCGGTCGCAACCGGTCCTGCATTGACATCGATCAGATCCTGCCACATTTCCTTCATCTCATTTCTGGAACAGACCTTGATAACCGGTGCTGCAGCAAGTCCGTAAGGGGTTCCTCTTCCGGTCATAAATACCTGCAAGGTAATACCAGATGCAAGCTGACACGGACCACACACAATATCGCTTGCCGGTGTTGCTGCATAGATCAGTCCCTTTTTCGACGGGCGTTCTGCCGGTGACAGCACTTCCACGATCGGAGATGTTCCGGATTTTGCAATGGATCCCATTGCTTTTTCTACAATATTGCAAAGACCGCCTTTTTTGTTTCCAGGTGTCGGATTAGCACTCCGGTCAACTTCCCCGTTTTTCAGGTAATTGTCATACCATTTCATCTCTGCTGCAAGCTTGTCACAGGTCGCTTTATCCACACATCTCTCTGCGATATAATGCACGCCGTCGCGCACCTCTGTCACCTCGGAAAACATGACCGTTGCACCTGCATTTACCAGCATATCTGCCGCATAGCCTGCAGACGGATTGGCACTTACTCCGGAAAATGCATCGCTTCCTCCGCACTGCATTCCGATACACAGATCAGAAAGCGGAAGCGTCTCTCTCTTTCTCCGGTTCAGGATCTGAAGCTTTTTCTCTCCCATATCCATGATTGATTTTACCATGGCGTCAAAGCCTTTCTGCTCCTGCAGAACCACTACATTTTCCGGGGAAATATCTGCCTCATCCAAAAGCATTTCCACAGTCAGTTTTTCACAGCCGAGTGCTACCACCATCACCTGTCCACCAAAATTCGGGTGTTTGACAAGATTTCGCAGCGCACGGATCGGCACTTTTGCTTCCGGCGCATTGATCGCAACTCCGCATCCATACGCATGATTGATTGGCACGATATCGTCTACGTTTGGATATTTTGGAAGAAGCTCTTCCTTCATACGTTTCACTGCCACATTCAATACGCCCGTTACACACTGCACGGTTGTGCTGATTCCCAGAATATTTCTGGTTCCGGCATAACCTCCGTTCGGATTTCTGTATCCTTCAAATGTCGTTACCGGTGGTGTCGGAAGATCTTTCACGATCTTCGTCCCATATTCCATATCATCAACCGACGGCGGTGTCGGAAGTTCCAGCATAAATTCGTTGATCCAGTCTCCTTTTTCAATGTCGTTCATCGCATATCCGAGAATCACGCCATAGCGGATGACCGGTTTTCCCTTCGGGATCTTTTCCAGTGCGATCTTATGCGCCTGCGGGATATCCTGATTTGCAACAAGGTCTTCTGCCACCTGTGTTCCCGCCTTGATTTCCTGCACCGCGATTGCTACGTTATCTGCTTCGTTTACTTTTACAAGTAATCTCTTTGGCATCCTTTCGTCCTCCTTTTTCTTTGTTGTCTTTATTTTAACGCAGTCGTTTTGATAAGTAAAATTCATTATTTTTCTAGTTCTCTTAATTTTTCTTATTTTTCTGTTGTATCTGGAAAATCAAAACGCTATAATAAAGTAATTGGAGAAATGCATAGCATTAAAGCTCTTCGATTCTGTCAATGAATTACAAAATTTACTTTTCAATACTCACATTACGAAAGAAGGCTCTCTTATGGATCTGAAACAAATTGAATACATCCTCAAAATCGCCGAAGAAAAAAATATCACCCACGCCGCCGAAAAGCTTTTTATCACCCAATCTGCGCTTAACCAGCAGCTTCTCAAACTGGAAAAGGAACTGGGCTGTCCTCTTTTTTACCGGTCACGGACCGACTGGCGTCCGACACCTGCCGGCGAAATCTACCTCGATGCGGCAAGACAGATTCTGATTCTAAAAAAGAACGCTTACGATCAGATCCACGACCTGACAGAGTACCAGAAAAATACGATCCGCATCGGTTTTACACCAGGGCGCGGGATTGATATGTTTTCCCAGGTCTATCCGAAATTCCATGAACATTTTCCCCAGACACGGATTGAGCCGAACGAACTCAGTGTACGTCAGCAGCAGGATCTCCTTCTATCCGGTGATCTAGATCTTGGCTTTATGACACTTTTACCGAAACAGGAACGAACAGGACTTTCTTATCAGATCATCACGGAAGAAGAACTGCTTCTCGCCGTTCCCTACCGTCTTGCAAGCATTCTGTCGCTTCCGGATTCTTCCTCTGGCAGCCTCCCTGTCTGCGACCTGACCATTTTTAAAGAGGAGCCATTTGTCCTGATCCAGAAGAAATCAACTGCCCGTGATCTGGTCGATTCCCTTTTTGAAACTGCCGGATTTGCGCCACAAATCCTTTTTGAGACCGCAAACAATCAGACCATCCTATCCATGATCCGTGCGGAAATCTGCTGTGGAATCCTTCCTGCTTATTATGTAGACCATGCGCGCAGGGATGTAACCTATTACCGGCTTCCTTCCCACCCGGTCTGGAATATCACCGCCGCCTGCCGGAAAGATGCTTACATAACAAAAGCAGCCAAAGAATTTATCTCCCTGACTGCCGATTATTTCAATTGTATTTAACAATATGCCTTTTTTGCCTCGTCCATTCTCCGGAAAAACTCACTGTAAAATTCTTCCGTCTGATACGGAGTAAGGTAAAATCTCTGCAGTACATCCATGCTGACCGCTTTTGCGCTCTCCGGGTGTGCTGCAATGAATTCCTGTAACTGAATCAGTAATCCATGCCATCTGGCAATATACGTTTCATACTTTTTCAGATCCGGTGTATCAAGCCATTTTTTGACCTTTACTTTCGCCCGGTTCTCTTTCTGACATTCATGTACCTGAAGGAAATAGCGGAAACCATTTTCCTCATAATATCTTCCAAGCGGGAAAAGCCTGCAGATTCCCGGACGAAATGGATGAATCCCACATCTTCCTTCCTCAGTCAGAAAACCACAGCCATCTTCCGCTCCTGCCATCTTCAGATTCGGCAAAATGATTCCGTCTACCACATTCAGTTCAATCTTTCCTGCAAGCAAAGTCTCAAAAGCCGCTCCTGTTCCCCTGCAAATCCGGACAATATCCAGCGGATCCAGCACGATTGAGCTTCCCATCCCCGTACAACAGGCGTGGCATCCCTCACAATCGCCACAGTCTGCTTTTACCAGATCATTGCTGGTATATAATTTTCCATCTGAAATTTCTTCCATTGTCACCTGTCTTTTCATATCAATCTCCTTTCCTATACTCCTTCCAGTGTAAACGGTGGAATAAAGCTCTCCTTTGCCGTATCCCCTTCCTGTATAAACGCCTGCATCACACCAAGCGAGATCGCATAGTCCACCAGTTTCTCATACGCATACTCCGGCACTTTCCGGTTCAGCTCCGGATATTTTACCGCATCCAGACTCTCCAGTGGCGTATACTGGCTCATCAGGCTCATATAAATCCGGTTTCCATAAGTTTCATGCAAATATTTCACCACTCTTTTTCCATCCGCAAGACATCCCGGCAAAAGCAGATGACGCACGATCACGCCACGCTTCATCATTCCGCGCTCATCAAATACCGGCTCTCCTGTCTGTCTTACCATCTCAGCAAGAGCCGCCTTCGCAATCTCCGGATAATCCTCCGCCATCGAATATTTTTTCGCATGATCTGTATTTAAATATTTGAAATCCGGCAGGTAAATATCCACCAGACCATCCAGCATTTTCAAAGTTTCCACTCTCTCGTAACCGCCTGTATTATAAACAACCGGCAAATACATCCCCTGCTCCTTCGCACTCTGAAGCGCCCGGATGATCTGCGGCACAAAATGCGTCGGCGTCACAAGATTGATATTATTCGCACCTTTCCCCTGCAGTTCCAGAAAGATCTCCGCCAGCCACTCTTCTGAGATCACTTTGCCAACCTTGCTTCCCGCAATCTCATGGTTCTGACAGAACACACATCTTAAGGTACATCCCGTAAAAAAGACCGTCCCTGATCCTTCCTTTCCAGAAATACAGGGCTCCTCCCACATATGAAGCGCCGCTCTCGCCGCCCGGATCTCCCCTGTCTCTCCGCAAAAACCTGTCTTTCCATTCTCCCTGTCCGCCCCACACATCCGCGGACATAATGTACAGCCACTCATCCTATCGCTTAACCTCTCATCTATCCCTGATTCATTCCTATCAGTATACCGCACTTTTTGAAAAATAGCCACCCAAGTTTTCCTCTTCCAGAGATTGAAAATTCTTTTCCCATCTGCTACAATAAAGTGCAGACAGGCATTTTGCCTCAAGTTTGGAGGAATATACAATGAGTAAAATTGATGAAGTAAGAAGCGCTATGGTCGCAGCCATGAAAGCAAAGGATAAGGACACAAAAGAGACATTATCTGCTCTTCTTGCAGCCCTTAAGAACAAAGCCATCGACAAACGTGCCGATCTTACCGAAGAAGAAGAAGTTCAGGTTATCTTAAAAGAGATCAAACAGACAAAAGAAACTCTGGAGATGACTCCTGCTGATCGTACAGACATTATTGAAGAATGCGAGAAACGTATCGCTGTTCTTGAGCAGTATGCTCCGAAGATGATGGACGAAGCTGAGATCAAAGAAGTGATCGCAGGTGTCCTTTCCGGTCTTGGAATTGATGCTCCGACACCAAAGGATAAAGGACGTATCATGAAAGAACTGATGCCGAAAGTAAAAGGAAAAGCTGACGGAAAGCTTGTGAATGATATTCTCACAGGAATGATGGCTTAATAGCAGATATTATGAATGCAGGGTTCCGGATTGGTTCCCTGCATTTATATATAGTCGAATATACTCTGTATTGCGTCTGTTACATTAATTACATCTGCCATTTTTACACGATCTATTATTTTATACCCCCTGACTCTCAAGTCTAACATTTTCATTTGTTCACATTGGATATAACCTTTATTTTCATCCATTTCAACATAAATGTGAAGTGGGCTTTCTGTACTCTCTCCTAATATTGGACAGCCAATTATTTCTCCCGACTGATTAAAAAAATTTTTACTTGCAACAAATACAGGATCCTTAATTTTTTCCACTTTTAAAACAGCCCCCTGCTGTATCTCCATTTTCTACCACACCTCTCTTCCTTCCGGCTTATCCCATTCATATTCTCCATCAAGATTTAACTTACCACCAAACTTTTCAGCTCTTTCTTCTAATTTTTGATGCCTGAAGGTCTTAAAAAGCATAATCATACCATCCGATACTTTTACTTCCAGCATATCATTTATTTCTACATTGGCCTCTTGTAAAATATCTTTTGGAAGTCTGATTCCCTGACTATTTCCCCATGCTTTTACCTGTGTTTGCATAAAATTCACCTCCATATAATGTATATACTTAGTATATACATTATTCTGAAAATAATCAAATAATTTTCTCTCCTAATCACACTCTTCCTCAAAATATGTTATAATTCATAAGCATCAGTCTTTTACAAAATCACAATTACCAAAAGGGGATTTACTTACTATGAATAAAAAAGAAGTTACTGAAATCAAAAAACAGTTCACCCCATCCAACTGTGCGATCACCCGCATCTGCGGATGCTATGTAGATGGTGAAAAAGAGAAAAAAACGGAGATGAAAGATGCTTTCCTTTCTCTTCCGGAAGAGGAAATGTTCAAGTATTTTGACATTTTTAGAAAGTCCTTGTCCGGTACGATCGGAAAAAATCTTCTGAATATGGAATTTCCTCTGGAGACCGAATCGGAAGGTGGTACACAGGAATTTCTTCTCAAATTAAGAAACAGCCGGCTTACTGACGACGCTCTTCTGGAAGAATTCTATAATCGCGTCATCGATTCCTATGATTATGCCGAGAACTATCTGATCCTGCTCGTCCATGCAGCCTACGATATTCCGGGAAAATCAACGGACGGAAGTGAAATGTTCGATGCATCCGATGAAGTCTATGATTACATCATGTGTACCTTCTGTCCGGTCAAGCTTTCCAAGCCAGGACTCAGTTATCACGCAGAAGAAAACAGCTTCCATGAGCGTATCCGTGACTGGATCGTAGAGATGCCGGATGCCGGTTTCCTCTTCCCTGCTTTTAATGACCGCAGCACCGATATTCACAATCTGCTTTATTATTCAAAAAATGCAGAGAATCTCGGAAACGGTCTGACCGATCTGCTTCTTGGATGTGTTCCGCCACTCACCGCCGGAGATCAGAAAGAAACTTTCCGTACACTGATCGAAGAAACGCTCGGTGATGACTGCGACTACGATACAGTCAAAAATATCCACGAAAACTTGAATGAAATGATTGAACAGAATTCTGAAAATCCGGAACCACTCGCCCTTGACAAAGCAGAAGTTAAATACCTCCTTGCAAAAAGCGGTGTCGAAGAAGAAAAATTGGAAACATTCGATACGCAGTACGATTCCGCTGCCGGAGAGCACAGTACACTCCTTGCCTCCAATATTGCAAACCTCAAAAAATTCGAGATCAAAACTCCGGACATCACCATTCAGGTAAACCCGGAATGCGCAGATCTTGTAGAAACACGTATTATCGATGGTCAGAAATGCCTGGTCATTGTCGTTGACGATTGCGTTGAGATCAACGGAATCAGTGCAAAGACTGCCGTATCCGGAGGACTTCCAAAGTCTTCCACCCCTGATGCGTCTGATGAATCCAAAAGCGATACATCCGAAAATGAAATGGATGTTCCATTCTAAATGCCTTACATATTATTACGAAAGACATTTTTATTGAATGTCTTTCGTAATATTTCCTTATTTCTTTTCAATTTTACAATGTATACGCAAAATGCAGGTAATCCTCTCGACTACCTGCATTATTCTATACGCATTTTTCTATTTTCACTTACACCGTTTCCCGGCTCTTTTTCACCTTTCTCTTAAATCACCGTTCCTCCACCGGTCGTCACAAATCCAACTCTCAGAATTGCTTTCACAAAACTCCACATTCCATTGATTACTGCAGAATTCAGCAGACTGATCGGCACATCCAGAATTCCTGTTCCAAGTAACAGAAGCAGAATCCACATACTATACGGTCGGATCTTCCAGTAAAACTCTGCTACCCTCGGAAAGATCTCAGCAAGAATATTCGATCCGTCAAGGGGCGGAATCGGAATCAGATTGAACACACCAAGTCCAATATTCAGCACTGCTCCATAATAAGTAAGCACATAAAGATAATTCAGAATCAACCCACTCGATCCGTACTTATACAAAAGCCCGTGCAGAATCATACAGACAAACGCAAGCAGGAAATTCATGACTACTCCCGCTGCTGCCACAAGAATTGTATCTCTTTTTTTATTCTTATAATTCCTGGTATTGATCCTTACCGGCTTCGCCCATCCCACATGAAATACAAGCAGACATAACGTTCCCCACACATCCAGATGCTTAAATGGATTCAAGGTCAGTCTTCCGTCATATTTTGGTGTCATATCCCCGAGTTTATATGACACATATCCATGTGCAAATTCATGCAGCGAAACAGCAAGTAGTGTGGCAGGCGCAACGTAGATTAAAGTCTGGAAAAACTGATACATTGCCCTGGTCAGTCCTGTATTCTGAAACAGCATAATATCCTCCCGATTTTCTTAGTAACGTCTATTATAGTCCCAAGAGAAAACGGATTCAAGAAAGATTATGTAAATTTTTTCTAAAGATTGTACAGAAAAAGTCATTATCCCATCCATAGATAATGACTTTTTTATACCATTTATTTTGCTTTTTTATTCTGTCTGTCCATGTAGATCTTTCTCCCCATAAAAATCAGTGCCGACAGAGCAAACAGGATCAGCAGTCCTGTCACCAGAAGCTTCGCTCCTCCTGTCAGCATTCCTCCAACATAAGAATATACAATCGTTGCCGGAAGCTGTCCTACACCAGTTGCCACAAAAAAAGATATAAACGACATCGAAGTAAGTCCTGCTGCATAACTTACAATATCAAACGAAACAAACGGAAGCAAACGACAGATCAGAACTGTATTCTTTCCATATTTTTTAAAAAATGTATCTATCTGCTGCATTCCAGCTTTACTCGTAAGCTTTTCTGCCACATCACGTCCAAGTATTCTTGCAATGAAAAAGCATACCGCTGCTCCTGCCATCGCACTGCTCCATGACAGAATAGCTCCCTGCCACCATCCAAAAAGATTCGCATTTGCAAATGTAATCAGAAATGCCGGAAGTGGCGCTGCAATCGACTGAAAAATCATAAGCAAAAATGAAATCAATGCCGCATATGCCCCATAAGATGCTACAAAGTCTCTGACCACTGCAAAGTCTCCACTAGCAAACATCTTAAATACCTGATTCATCACATGTTTTACGGACGGAAATACATAATAACTTCCGATTGATACAATAATCAAAACAATCACTACTATTTTCCCCACCCAAATATTTTTCTTTTTTTCCATACTTTTTACTCCTTATTCCTTATTTTCTTCCAGGTCATCTTTCAGGTAACGCTTTTTCAGGATCATCCCGATTATCGTGACTACAACTGCCAGCACTACTGCTATTCCAATATAAAGCAACCTATTCTCCTTATCCGCAAGGCCTGCTGTACCAACCGTATACATCGCTGTACCAGGTAGCATAAATATCAACGAACCAATTGCATACGTACTAAAACGGATATCTGTAATACCATACGCAAAATTCTGCAGATTAAATGGAAATACCGGAACCAGACGTGTAATCATAAGAACAAATAATTCATTACAGCCAGTATCGTCAAACAACCATTTTTTCAAGATACGGTTTTTTGCAACCACTGGTCCAATACTGTCTTTCAAGAAAAAACGTCCTGCAATAAATGCAAGAACCGCCCCGATCGTTGTTGCCATAGAACAACAAATCGTACCGATTACTGGTCCAAAGAGAAGTCCTGCCAGTATCGCAAACGTCACTCCCGGAAGCGCAAGCACCACACACCCTACAACTGTCAATACCATATACAATAGAATTGCCAGAGGAAGATTATTCTGCACTATCCGCTTCATAAATTCAAGATTTTCTGTAGTACTTATGTAAGAAGACCAGTCAAAAATATGATTCAGGATCACAATCAAAAGGATGATTCCCCCAAATATCCATAGCTTCTTGTTTTTCATCTCTTTTTCCTTTTCCCCTTTTTGAATTTTGCTATCTAATGTTATCACATTTTCCCTTCTATCTCAAATACATTTATACTATAATTGTATATCCTTATCGTGTTTTTCTATAGCAAAAAGCAGCCCTTGATGGACTGCCCTTTACGCTTTCTGAATAACTCAGATTATTTACCTTCTTTTTCGTATTCTGTAATTCTTGCCACCTTTGGCATAGAACGGGATTCCGGATCGAAAGTTACGCTTAAGTACTCTTTTACGAGGCATTTTGCGAGCTCAATTCCTGTAACCTGTGCACCAAGTGTGATAATGTTGGCATTATTACTGAGCTGTGCTCTCTGAGCCTGATATACATTGTTAACCAGTGCTGCATAAGCTCCCGGAACTTTGTTGGCAGCAATGCTTACCCCGATACCTGTTCCGCAGATCAGGATTCCTCTTGCAATTTTTCATTTTTTCTTTTTTATTTTCGATTATTCTTGTGTTTTGTTTTCGTTTTCTTTCGTTTTCGCCGGTTTTCTGTTTATCTGCAACTGCAGGTTCACCCCAAACGGATTGACTGCAACGCCAAATGCTTCCGGTGAAAGAATTTCCGGAATCTTACTTCCTTCTACAACAGCGGTTTTCAATGTCACACCCTTGTTCAGGTTCTGGAATTTCTTAACTTCCTGCACATCCGTAAAGATTGGCTGATACACTTTCCCATCTTTCTGTTTCAGAATCGGAATTCCTTTGTCCTCCTGAACAGTCACAATATAACGCCCCTCCTGATAATGGGCAAGCATTTCTTCGTTCAGTTCTTTTAACTCATCCGTCATCTCCGGTTTATCCGGCTTTCTCATCTGTTGCATAAAATACGCTGCAGTCAGCACCAGTTCCGGATTCTCTACACGTATTTTTCCTTCTGGCAGTTCTTCATCCTTCGGTCTCGTGATCAATTCGTCAAGCTGCACAGTAATCTGTCCGTCCAAACCTTTGTCCACCAGAATACAGTTGACTCCCATTGGAAACAACCCGGTAAAAAATGACAGGCGGGAATTTTCATCCACCTTGACAAGCTGCATTGGATTTCCCTCCTTCTGAAGCTTCATAGCCTCTTCTTTCGCTTCCGCTTCTGTGTAATAAAGAAGGATCTCATCATCAAATGTCTCCGGGTCGCAGACCACATATGGCATTCTTGTACAGGATGACATCAGTACATAAATTGCCTCTACAGTACGCAGTTTATTTAAAGTTTCGATTTTCTGATTTGTATTACTCATTCTAGTATATCCCTTTCCTATTTCTCCATATAACAAGAATTATACCCGTCTGTCCGAAAGAAGTCAATTTATACTCCCTTATTCCACTTGATTATCTTCGTATTTTCCTATATCATATGTGTTTAGTGGCTGTTTTTACAATATTTTTACTCTTTTATCAGAACAGAAAGGAATGAGAAAATGAATCAGGAAAATACATCTGCACCTGCAGAAAACAAAATGGGTACCATGCCCATCGGAAAACTATTATTTAATATGTCTCTGCCTATGATGATTTCTATGCTGGTACAGGCTTTGTACAACATCGTAGACAGTATTTTTGTCGCTAAATTATCGGAAAATGCACTGACCGCCGTTTCACTTGCCTTTCCACTCCAGACACTGCTTATTGCAGTTGGAACCGGAACCGGTGTCGGCATGAATGCACTCCTTTCCAAATCACTTGGAGAGAAAAATTTCAAAAAAGCAAATGCAACTGCAAGCAACGCTGCCATTTTATATTTTTTCAGCTATCTCGTATTTTTCATTCTTGGCTTTACGATCGTCCGTCCTTTTTACGCAAGTCAGATTGGAAATGCTGACCAGGAGATCATGGAACTCGGAATTGAGTACTTAAGCACCGTCATGATTTTTTCTTTCGGGCTGCTTGCACAGGTCTTCTTTGAGCGTCTTCTTACTTCAACCGGAAGAACCATCTTCAGTATGACTTCCCAGCTGACAGGGGCAATCACTAACATCATTCTTGATCCAATCCTGATCTTCGGACTTCTCGGAGCTCCGAAAATGGGTGTGACCGGAGCTGCTGTTGCAACCGTGATCGGACAATGCGTTGCCGCACTTGTCGCCGGATTTTGTAACCACCGGTACAATCATGATGTGAAACTGAAGTTTCATGGATTCAGACTCGATTTCCATATTATCGGCACCATTTATGCAGTTGGAATTCCAACGATTATTATGCAGTCCATCGGATCGGTTATGACTTACTGCATGAACCGCATCCTGATCGAGTTTTCATCAACCGCAACTGCTGTATTCGGCGTTTACTTTAAGCTACAGAGTTTCTTCTTCATGCCGGTATTCGGTCTCAACAATGGGATTACTCCGATCATTGCCTACAATTATGGTGCCGGTCAGAGAAAACGTATGCTCAAGACGATCAAGCTCAGTATGCTGGTTGCCTTCTGCCTCACCTTCATCGGATTCCTCTGCTTTGAAGGAATCCCACAGATACTTTTGGGTATGTTCAATGCATCGGACGAGATGCTCACCATCGGAGTTCCTGCCCTGCGGATCATCGGAATCCACTATCTGATCGCATGGTTCTGTATTGTATCAGGAACAGTATTTCAGGCTCTTGGAAAAGCATTTTTCAGTATGATCGTCTCCATTATGCGTCAGTTATTTGTACTGATCCCTGCCGCATATATCCTTGCAAAGCTTGGCGGTCTTCATGTAGTGTGGTGGTCGTTCCCGATTGCGGAGGTCATTTCACTTATGGTATCCTCCTTCTTCCTGGTACGGATCAACCGGACGATCATTTCCAGGGTTCCAGAGGGAAAACTTTAGTAGAACTGTGCTCGGATAGTTCCTCTGATAGCGAAAAAGAAGATTTTCACGTGTCGATTCAGATCCGCGAAAATCTTCTTTTTATTTTAACTTTATCTTACATAAATCCCTGTATGGATTCGTCCTCGCAAGCCCAATCTCAACCGCTTCACCTGTAAACGGTGCAAACTGGTTCTGCATCACAACAAATGCCTCCCGCATTTCCGCCTGGTTCAGTCTTTTTCCCAGTGTTGTATGCGGAAACCAGGAAAACGGCTGGTATCTGCTCTGGATCCGTACCCCCTCCAGATATCTGATCTTTGAGAAAACAGACTCTGACAGCTTTTGCAGATATGCATTTAAAACCGGTGACAAATAAATTGTATGTGGCAGAAACATCCCTACCGAGCACCAGAAAATCTGTCCTTTTTCAAATTCCTGTTCCATTGCCGTAAAGCCGGCGATTGCTTTCTCTTCTTCTGCCATATCAAATGCCGACAAGGTAATATGTGGCGGAACCTTTCCGTCAATCATCGCCATATTGCCCGTTCTTTGCGCAATCTGTTCCATATATAACTGGATCTTCTTGTTTGTCCCTTCGTCAAAATAAAGTGATATCAGGTACATACTATCCTTTTAGCCCAGCTGACTGCCGGATCATATCTTCCACTACGATATCGTAAATCTCGCCAATACTATTACAATATTCCATAATCTTCCATGGCTCGTTTGTATGGAAATGAATTTTGATCAGATCTTCATCTCCTACCGCGATCAGACAGTTTCCTTCAAAATGTTCGGATATATATTCTGCAATCTCATCTTCATCCAGATCTTCATCTCTTCTGTCAATCAAAAGCTGCGTATCATAACGGTATGCAAACTGATCCTCTTCTACGTCTATACTGTGTACATTTCCCATCTGTTTGTTCCTCCTTACTCAAAGTTCAAGAACAGTATAGCATATTTTTATTTGTTATCAAATGAAATATTTCTGACCATATTCCGGTTGATCAGCTGTATTCCCTTTTTCCCTGCATCCACTTTTGGAATCCGTAAAGGATTACCGGAAAATTGACGGACTTATACTTGAATGATTTACTTTGTCGCAGAATTACGGCAGTGCTCCAATCTTACGAACAAGTTCGTTCGATTGACGGGCGTACGCCTTGAATGGATTACTTTTGTCGCAAATTTACGGCAGTGCACAATCTCACGAACATAGTTCGTTCGATTGACGGGCGTACGCCCTATAAATAACTCAAGCCGAGGTCAAATTCCTGCTAGCAGGATTTGACCTCGGCTTTCCTTATTTGCACTGCCTATTTTTGCACAATGTTTATGATCTTCTTCGGAACGTAGATTTCTTTTACGATATTTCCTGTAAGTTTATCTGCGATTGCTTCTTTTCCGGCAGCGATTGCTTCTTCTTTTGTAGTCTCTGCGGAAATTTTGATGACTGCTCTTGTTTTTCCATTGATCTGTACCGGAATTTCGATTTCATCATCTTTCATGGCTTCTGTATCGTATTTTGGCCATCCGGCACGGAATACGCTTTCTTTGTTGCCAAGTTCTTCCCAGATTTCTTCTGCCATATGTGGTGCAAATGGTGCCAGTAATACAGCAAGGGTATCCAGAGTATCTCTGTCTACTCCGCCTTCCTTCTTAGCGATCGCAACCAGTGTATTTGTATGCTCCATGAATGCAGAAATAACGGTATTCAGGCTGAAGCTTTCCAGACGGGTTGTGATATCATAAACCAGTTTATGACGTACTTTGATCATTTCTTTGGTTGGTTTGATATCTTTATCCTTGCTATCCATAAGCAGATTCCAGAGTTTCTTAAGGAAACGGTATACACCATCGATTCCTCTGTCATCCCACTCTGCATCCAGTTCCGGTGGTCCTACGAAGAGTTCATACATTCTTAAAGAATCGCATCCATAATCTCTTACAAGATCATCCGGAGACACGACATTTCCTTTTGACTTACTCATCTTGATACCATTCTTACCTGTGATCATTCCCTGGTTGAACAGTTTGATAAACGGCTCATCAAAATCGATCACACCGATATCGCAAAGGAATTTAGTATAGAATCTTGAATACAGAAGGTGAAGTACTGCATGTTCTACACCACCGATATACATATCTACCGGAAGCATTGCATCTGCTTTTTCTCTGGATACAAGTTCTTCGTTGTTGTGATTATCTACATAACGCAGGAAATACCATGAAGATCCAGCCCACTGCGGCATGGTATTTGTCTCACGTTTTGCCGGTTTTCCACAAACAGGACAGGTTGTATTTACCCACTCATCGATTCCCGCAAGTGGAGATTCTCCTGTTCCTGTCGGTTCATAAGATTCTACATCCGGCAGTCTCAGCGGAAGCTGATCCTCCGGTACCGGTACAGCGCCACATTCCGGACAATGTACAATCGGAATTGGTTCTCCCCAGTATCTCTGACGGGAGAATACCCAGTCACGCAGCTTGTAGTTTACAGTTGCACGTCCGATTCCTCTTTCTTCGATGATATGTGGAGCTTCTTTCTTAAGGACAGAGCTTTCCATGCCATTCCATTCTCCGGAATTGATCATCGTTCCGGAAGCCTCTGTGTAAGCTTCTGTCATATTTTCGATTTCTTTACCGTCTTTTGCAATAACCTGGATGATCGGGATGTTGAACTTGGTTGCAAATTCAAAGTCACGGTCGTCATGAGCCGGTACACACATGATGGCTCCTGTACCATAATCAGCCAGTACATAATCAGAAAGCCAGATCGGTACCTTTGCTCCGTTCAGAGGGTTGATCGCGTAAGTTCCTGTAAATACACCTGTTTTTTCTTTGTCCTGCAGACGGTCTACATTAGACTTCATAGAAGAATCGAAGATATATTTTTCTACTTCTTCTTTGTGTTCCGGTGTTGCAAGCTCTGCTGCAAGCTTATGTTCCGGTGCAAGTACCATGAAGGTTGCTCCATGAAGCGTATCTGGTCTTGTTGTGTATACAGTGATCTTATCTTCTCTTCCTTCAACCGGGAAATCTACTTCTGCACCGTAAGATTTACCGATCCAGTCTGTCTGCATCTTTTTAACTTTTTCCGGCCAGTCAAGCTTATCCAGGTCATTTAACAGACGGTCTGCATATTTTGTGATACGCAGCATCCACTGACGAAGGTTCTTCTTTGTAACTTCAGCACCGCAGCGTTCGCATTTTCCGCCTACAACCTCTTCGTTTGCAAGACCTGTCTTACAAGACGGGCACCAGTTGATCGGGAATTCTTTTTCGTATGCAAGTCCTTCTTTGAACATCTTTACAAAGATCCACTGTGTCCATTTGTAGAAATCAGGATCTGTTGTATTAACTTCCATATCCCAGTCATAAAGCGCTGAGATCTCATTGATCTGACGTTTGATATTCGCGATGTTTGCTGCTGTCGATTTTGCAGGATGAGTTCCCATCTTGATCGCATAGTTTTCAGCCGGAAGGCCGAATGCATCCCATCCCATCGGATGAATGATGTAATATCCCTGAAGCAGTTTGTAACGGCTCCACACATCGGAGATAACATAGCCTCTCCAGTGTCCTACATGAAGACCGTTTCCTGACGGATACGGGAACATGTCCAGACAATAATATTTCTTTTTCGGGTTGCCGTTTTCATCCACTTTCGGATTAACCGGATTCTCAGCCCATTTTTCTTTCCATTTCTTTTCGATTGCCTTATGATTGTAAGGTACTGCCATTTTTCTTTCCTCCTGGTATTGTTTCAGTATGAAAAAAAGTGTCTTAACCTTTCATTTAATAGGAAATTTCATCAGGATTTCCTGTTAAATAAAAATCTTTCGCCTCTTTTGATAAATTCAAAGAGACGAAAGATTAAATTCCGTGGTACCACTCTTCTTCGCCGCATCCCGGTAACATAACTTACGGTGCAGCGCACTTGTGATTCTATAACGGGAATTCCCGCTTCTGCCTATCTGAAAACCGTTCAGCAGAAGAACTCAAAGGCGAGTTCAAAGATCTGATCTGCTGCCTTGCACCGCCCGGCAGTTCTCTGTACAGACTCTAATCTTTTACTGATCCTTATCCTTGTTTTTTTCATATACCTTGTTATTATAAAAATAAATACAAGTTCCGTCAAGAGATTCTTGATTGTTTTTTACGAATTCTTGATTATTTTTACCATTTAAAATTGATTTCCGTTATCTCTCAGCCATTTTCTATATTTTTTATAGTCCGGCATCCACGTCGCCACGACCTTCCAGAATGCAGCGGAATGATTCATTTCTCTACGATGTGCCAGCTCATGCACCACAACATAATCCAGAACTCCCGGCGGCATCAGCACCAGCTTCCAGTTGTAATTGAGATTCCCCACGCTGCTGCAGCTTCCCCACCTGGTCTTCTGCTCCCGGATGGAAATACGCCCATAGGTCACACCCATTTTCCGGGCATAGTATCCGGTCCTTGCACCTAATACTTCTCTTGCAAGATTCCGGTAATATTTCTTTTCTGCTTCTGGCATCTCTCTCTTTTCCTGCCGCTTCATTGCATTTTCCTTCTGAAGCTTTACCTTCTGTCGGATCCAGTTCTCTTTTTCCAGAAGAAACCGGTCAATCCGCTTTTTCTCACAGGAATAGGGTGCACGGACCGTCACCTTTCCTTCCCGGTCAACTTCGATTCCAATACTGCGCCTGTCTGACCGGATCAGATGATATTCTATGTCCACGACCGGATCACCTCCAGAAAGCGTTCTCCATATTTTTCAAACTTGAACTCTCCCACACCGGAAACTTTCAGCATAGCATTCTTATTTGTCGGTTTTTCGATACACATCTGCACAAGGGTCTTATCGGAAAATACAATATAAGGCGGAACTTTTTCTTCTCTCGCTATCTCTGCCCGCAGAGCGCGCAGGATTTCAAAAGACTCTTCCTGCTCTTTATTCAGAACCAGTCCGGCCGTTTTCTTCACTTTTTTCTTCGGTGTTGTCTTCGCCTCTTTCTCCGGTTCTTTTGCCATCTTCATTGTAAATGTCTCCTGCCCTGCAATCAGTGCTTCCGACTTTTCAGTCAGCTTCACAATCATATAAGAATCCGGCGTGGTCTTCAGATATCCTTCTGCCAGAAGCTGGTTGAATATCTGCCTGAGCTTCCACGATGGCGTCTTAGAAAGTACCCCGTAAGCCGGACTGGCACCCATGCCATACTGCCGGATCTTCGCATTATTTGCTCCATGCACCGTATCCAGAATCACATTAATTCCATAACGCTGATGACTTTCTTTTACACACATGGCAAGTATCCTTGCCTCTGCCGTCATATCCACGGTATCAAACTGCGTCTTACAGTTTGAACAGTTCCCACAGTAATTGCTTCCGTATTCCCCAAAATACCGCAGAATATAATCACGCAGACATTCCTTTGTAAAACAATAATAAGTCATCTTTTTCAAGCGCTCCTGATCCCGCTCTATCACGATCCGGCGCGTCAGTTCATCCAGTTCCTGATTGTCGCGGTTGTTCTCAATGAACATCTGGTTTGTGATCACATCCTGTCCGCTATATAAAAGCAGGCACTCCCCCGGCTCACCGTCTCGGGCGCAGCGTCCCACTTCCTGATAATAGGATTCCAAATTCTTCGGCATATTGTAATGTACGACAAAGCGGACATTGGATTTATCAATTCCCATCCCGAATGCATTCGTCGCCACCATGATCTGCTTCCGGTCATAAATGAAATCATCCTGATTATCACGCCGCTCCTGGTCTGTCAGTCCCGCATGATACCTGGTCACGGAAAACCCATCCATTTCCAGGAGTGCGCAATTTTCCTCCACCTGCTTTCTGGTCAGGCAGTAGACGATCCCGCATTGATCCGGATGCTCCTCAATAAATGCTTTGAGTGCGGCATATTTATTCTTTGGGAACTGTACCGCAAGGAACAGATTCGGTCTGTCGTAACCTGTCATTACTACTTCCGGATCCTCCAGCATCAGGATATCGATCATATCCTCTCTTACTTCTTTCGTCGCTGTTGCAGTAAATGCACTCACAACCGGCCGCTTTGGAAGATACTCTACAAACTCTGTGATCTTTAAATAACTTGGCCGGAAATCCTGTCCCCACTGGGAAACACAGTGTGCTTCATCGACTGCGATCATAGAAATATCCACGCTCATAGCAAAATCCATAAACTCTGCAGTTTCCAGCCGCTCCGGTGCCACATAGATAATCTTATATCTTCCTTCTTTTGCAAAAGCAAGTGCCTTCCGGTACTGCCCCATAGTCAGGGAACTGTTCAGATAGGCTGCATGAACCCCTGCCTGGTTGAGGGATGCCACCTGATCCTTCATAAGAGAAATAAGGGGAGATATCACAAGTGTAATACCTCCCATCATCAGCGCCGGAATCTGAAAACAGATGGACTTTCCGGCTCCCGTTGGCAGTATGCCGAGTACATCCCGGCCGGACAGGATCGCATCGATCAGTTTCTCCTGTCCCGGTCGGAATCCGTCATAGCCAAAAAATTGCTTTAATACTTGAAATTTATCCAAGATATACTACCTCTTCTTCCGGTTTTTCTGCGGATTCCATCTCCAGCATATAAAGAACCGGTTGCTTTGGAACCATCGGACGGTACGCTTCGTACTCGAACTTGACGGTTACTTTTTTCCAGCTTCTCTGTGTAATCTGCGCTGCCCTTCCAAGATTACATGGATATCCATAGAAACGGATATCATCTGCGCAGCAGGTCATGATCTGTCTTCCCGGAATCAGCATATTTGCCGGCATTCCCTTCGGACGGAAAAGCTGTGCAAGGAAGGTGATCTTCTTGTGCTCGTAGCGCTCCGGATGCTCATATGCATCCACATACCAGGTACCAAAGTCCACATCATCAATGAAGATATGGTCTGCTTTCAGATCATATGGCAGATCCTCTTCTGTCTGCGGGATAATATTGCCATCCACGCCTTCAAAAATCAGCTGTGCCTGCGGGTTCTGGATCTTAAGGGCACGTCTGAACGCACTTCGGTCTGTATTTTCCCCACAACGGTTGATGATGATCAACTCAGATTCTGTAAGCTGGTTCATCAGCATATTCCGCATATTCTTCAGGTACATGTCCAGCGTCTCACCGCTAACCGTTGAGTACACACCCTGAATCTCCCAGTTGCGTGGGAAATCTTCATCCAGGATTTCCTGCAGATCCCAGGTTCCATTGTACTCAATGATCACCTGGACCGGATGATAGATCTTCTCACAGTTTTCAAAGAAAGTTTTATTTAACTTTTCTCTTTCTTCTATATTGAAGAGGAACAGTCCGTTCTCATCCAGATATTTTTCCGAGTACTCTTCCTCTCCCTCTTCACACTGCAAAAGCAATGTCGGACCTTCTTCGATCCATTCCTGCTTCATCAGTGTGTCCTTGATAAATGTTGTTTTTCCACTGTCCAGAAATCCTGTACAGATATATACCGGTGTTGTCATCGCCGCTTGCTCCTCCTAGATATGGAATAACTTAATCAGATCCTCTTCTTTGAGATCTGTTCCGATCACGCATACACGTCCTGTGTAATCAGCCTGTCCCTCACGGACTTCATATTCTTCCGGAACCATATCAAACTGCTTCCAGGAACCGTCTGCCATCTGGATAATTCCTTTGGAACGAAGTACGGTTCCGTAAGCATCTGTCTCAGATAATGCTTTCAGCAGGTAATCCAGTTCTTCTTCTGTATACTTATGAGCAGTCTCCTTGCCCCAGCTTGTAAATACTTCATCTGCATGATGATGTCCTTCGTGTCCGTGGTGATGGTCATGGCATCCGCAGGTGCAGTTCTCATCATGGTCGTGATCATGATGGTGTTCATGGTCATGATCGTGGCATCCGCAGGTGCAGTTCTCATCATGTTCGTGATGATGCTCATGCTCTTCGTGATCGTGATGATGCTCGTGATCATGACCGCAGCCACATTCGTCATCATGATGATGGTGATGTTCGTGGTCGTCATGCTCATGTGCATGTTCTTCCAGGATACCTTCGATCTCAGCACCATGCTGCAGGGCATGCAAAACGGCATCTTTTCCAAGTTCTTCCCAAGGTGTGGAAATAATGGTTGCCTCTGCATTTTTCTCACGCAGCATATGCACGCACTCTTCTACCTTTTCATCTGTCATCATCTGGGTACGGCTGATAACGATCGTAGATGCATGCTCTACCTGGTTATTGAAGAATTCTCCGAAGTTCTTGAGATAGATCTTTGCTTTCTTACCGTCAACAACTGTGATTCTTCCGTCAATCTCAATATCTGCCTCATCTTTGACACCCTCGATTGCTTTTACAACATCAGAAAGCTTTCCAACTCCTGAAGGTTCGATGATGACACGATCCGGTGTATAATCTACAAGTACTTTCTGAAGTGCTTTGCTAAAATCCCCCACCAGTGTACAGCAGATACATCCTGAGTTCATCTCTGTGATCTCAACGCCGGCATCTTTTAAGAATCCGCCATCAATACCGATCTCCCCAAATTCGTTCTCGATCAGGACCAGTCTTTCTCCCGGAAATACATCCTCGATCAGTTTCTTGATGAATGTTGTCTTTCCTGCTCCCAGGAAACCAGAAATAATATCAACTTTCGTCATTTTTCGTTCCTCTTTTCTTATTATTATAATTTCATAAATTAGCCTTTTCTAACTGCAAATTGTTTCCGAGCTATATCGTATCACATTTCTTTAAAAGATGCAAATAAATAGCTTGTTAATGCATTGTGATTAGTGTATAATAGTTTTATAAAATCTCGTACTTTTTTAGTACAAATTCATAAACAAAGGAGACTTGATAATATGGTTAATTTATTGACAGGCCCAAAAGGAAGCGGAAAAACCCAGCAAATGATCGAACGTGCTAACGAAGCTGTAAAGACATGTGAAGGAAACGTATTCTTCATCAAGAAGAGCCACAGAGATACATACAGCTTATCTTTCAACATCAGAGCGATCTGCATGGATGACTATGATGTAATCACCAATACCGATGAATATCTTGGATTTATTTACGGTATGTTAAGCGCAGACCATGATATCAAAGCAATCTTTATCGACGGTATTTTAAAGCACGCCGACATCACACTTGAGAACATTCCTTCTTTCATCGAAACACTGAAAAAGATCTCCAAAGAAAATGATGTAGATTTTTATGTCAGCATCAGTGCAACGAATGAACAGCTTGGTAATGTAGATTTTGAAGATTGTACACTCCTTAACTAAGATAGACATTATCCAAAAGGAGGGATGAAGATTTTCTGTAAATCTTCATCCCTCCTTTTATGGTTTTCCAAATGTGGCAGAGCACATTCTTTTTATGCTATGATACCAGGGTCAAAAGGTCAGAAAGCCGATGCAAGCTTGCTTGCAAGAGGAT
>ENA-OOZG01000091-OOZG01000091.1-human-gut-metagenome-genome-assembly--contig:-NODE-91-length-73784-cov-3.813045_pt1 | contig 73784 bp, 81 predicted proteins | sample MGYA00241706_ERZ501384 | MGnify/ENA primary metagenome ERZ501384 (study PRJEB25962, sample SAMEA2042742) | human gut metagenome | biome: human gut; feature: human-associated habitat; material: faeces...
CCACCGGACTGTCATTCACTACCGTGTCGCCGCTTCGCTACCCTACATGGGCGCTGAGTAGAGTTTCTTCTGCCTTTGGGTTGATGTGGTCATCAACCCCTACAAATTGTTCGTTTCTTGCACATCACCGTAGGGTTCGATGCCCACATCGTGCCTTGAAAATTCCGATATGAATTGCTTTCGGTGTAGGAACACTCTTGCCTTCCTTGCAGAGTAGCGTCACTGCGAAATATAAATATCAATCAACAACAGTTTTCTTTTCTGTGCCCGCTTTCAAGCTGAAGTTATCCTCACAATCAAAAAGTTCTTTTCCCGATATTTTCCTCAAATTTTAAAGACATGTTTATTTTATATGTATTTCGTTATTATGAATGTCTGCACCGCTTTCCGTTTGATAAGTGAGCTTCAATCCATCGGAAATAAGCAAATTTTTCACCTGTTCCTCAGACATATCAGGGTTATCTATTAGCACAACTAGACCGGACTGTTCTTCCTTTTTTGCATCAACTGATCTTCCTTCTACTGTGAAATCAGTTTCTATGACGGCATGCCTTTCACTATCAAGCTTCCAATCAATGTCAAACATCATTTCGTTTGATTCATTGTTAATTTTAAAATTTACTTCATAGAGCCCGTATTGATCGGAATGTTCCTTTAAATTATTAAAGAATTCTTCATTCGACGTGTGAAAAAAATGTTCTTCGTTATTCTCAATCTTCTCTCCATCCAAATAAAAGGTCAACAAGCCATTTACTTGAATCTCGTATTTTTTCATCATTCCGTCAAGCTTAGTTAAATTGTAAGAAGCATCCTTAATTTCATAATTTTCTATCTTTTCAATTGTACATTGGGAATCGGTTTCGGACTTTGACCGAACAGAAAGTGTTCCTACAATACCGAGAATCACCAAAACAAAAGCTGTTAAAAAGGTTGTTATCAAAAGAATTATTTTCTTCATAGATTCATTCTCCCTTTTTGAGTTTGTGTAACCTCACTCCGTCAGCCAAGCTTCAAAAAATGATTTACATACTTGGTTTCTTGTATTATAATATAATTAAGAATATTCGTCAATAAGGATGTGTGTGTTATCAATAAGGACTTAACGATAGGAAAGCCCTATACTGTGGTTTGGAAATTCTGCCTTCCCCTTTTCGGCAGCATAATATTTCAGCAGCTTTATAATCTTGCCGACAGCTTCGTTGCGGGTAAATTCATCGGCAATGACGCTTTGGCGGCGGTCGGCAACAGCTATGAGATCACGCTTATCTTCATTGCGTTCGCTTTCGGCTGCAATATCGGCTGTTCGGTCATCACCTCTCAGCTTTTCGGCGCAAAGCGTTTCAGAGACATGAAAACGGCAGTTTATACCACTCTGATTTCAGGCGGCGTGCTGTGTGTTTTGCTCATGGCTCTCGGCTTGATTTTCTCAACAAAGCTACTTGAGCTTATCAACACGCCCGAAAACATCTTCGCCGATTCAAAGCTTTATCTTTTAATATACATAATCGGTCTGCCGTTTGTTTTCTATTATAATATCTCCTCGGGCATATTCTCCGCTCTCGGTGATTCAAAAACGCCGTTTATTTTCCTCGCCTGCTCGTCCGTTTCAAACATTGCGGCCGACATTCTCTTTGTCGCAGGCTTCAAAATGGGCGTCAGCGGTGTTGCATGGGCGACCTTTATCTGTCAGGGCGTAAGCTGCATACTCGCCGTATTCTTCGTGTTCCGTCGCTTTGCAAATATTGAAACCGACGGCAAGCCTGCTGCATTTTCATTTGCGCTTCTTAAAAGAATTGCCGCCGTTGCGATACCGAGCATACTTCAGCAGAGCTTCATTTCGGTCGGCAATATTATAATTCAGGGCGTTATCAACAGCTTCGGTTCGGGCGTAATTGCCGGATATTCGGCTTCGATCAAGCTCAACAATCTTGTCATAACCTCGTTCACGACCTTCGGCAACGGAATTTCAAATTACACGGCGCAAAACCTCGGCGCACGCAAATTCGGCCGAATAAAAGAGGGCTTCAAGGCAGGCGTAAAGCTGACGTGGATGATTTGTATTCCGATTGTTGCCGTTTATCTGCTTGCAAGCCGTTATCTAATTTATTTCTTCCTCGAAAGCCCGACGGGAACGGCAATGGACACAGGTATGCTTTTCCTGAGGATTCTGACTCCGTTCTATTTCTTCGCAGCCGCAAAGCTTGTTTCCGACGGCGTGCTCAGGGGTGCGGGACAGATGAAAGCCTTTATGACGGGTACATTCACAGACCTTGTACTGCGTGTCGTTCTTGCAATAATTCTTTCAAAAACCGCCCTCGCTTCAACAGGAATCTGGGTCTCATGGCCTGTCGGCTGGTGCGTTGCCGGCGTGATTTCTCTCACCTTCTGCTTCAAGTATATGAACATGGTGAAATATGACGGAATAATTTAAGAAAAAGTGAGGTAACAATTATGTTTACAACTGCTTCCGGTAGAAAGATTACTTATTACGGACATGAATATGCAAACGAGATAGTAAGAATCAAGGGCAGCAACAAAATAATAAAATCAATAGATGAATTGTTTGACATACTACTGAAATCATGGTGCAAAGAAACTGCATTCCCGAGTTGTCAATCCGATTATGACTTTAAAAATGACCCGTCATACGGTCAGTGTGCAATTACAGCAGTTATTGTATATGATATGTTTGGCGGTACGATTCATAAGGTTAAATTTTCCAACGGAGGAACGCATTATTTTAACAAAATCAACGGACACTATATTGATTTGACCAGTGATCAGTTCACACTTTACAATTTGCCTGTTGACTATGAACACAATGAAGAAGTTCCACGGCAATATTGCGGCAAAAATGCCGACACAGCTAAAAGGCTTAAACTTCTGATTTCACAAATAGGTCAAAACCTCCATAAATAAACCTGAAAGGAAGATTCTCATGTGCACAGCGGCGACATACAAAACAAATGATTTTTATTTCGGCAGAACCTTAGACTATGAGTTTTCCTACGGAGATGAAATCACGGTAACTCCGAGGAACTATCCTTTTAACTTCAAGCACACGGAGCCGATCGAAAGCCACTATGCGATAATAGGAACGGCGCACGTTGCAGACAGCTATCCGCTCTATTACGATGCAGTCAACGAGAAGGGCCTCGGCATTGCGGGGCTTAATTTTGTCGGCAATGCGGTCTATGCTCAGCCTGTTGATGATAAAACAAACATCGCACAGTTTGAGCTTATTCCGTGGATTCTCTCTCAATGCGCCACGGTTGATGAAGTGCAGACGATTTTGAGCAATACCAACCTTGTCGGAACGCCTTTCGGCGACAAGCTTCCGACGGCACAGCTTCATTGGATAATCGCAGACAAGGACAAGTCAATCACAGTCGAATCCGTCGCCGACGGGCTGAAAATCTATGATAACCCTATCGGTGTGCTGACGAACAATCCGCCTTTTGAAGCACAAATGCAAAGGCTCAATGATTTCTCGTACCTCTCACCGAAGCAGCCGAAGAACAATTTTTCGGACAAGCTTTCGTTTGATATGTACAGCAGAGGAATGGGCGCTATAGGTCTGCCGGGGGATCTCTCCTCGGCATCAAGATTCGTAAAAGTCGCATTTACAAAAATGAATTCCGTCTCGGGCAACTCCGAAAAGGAAAGCGTCAGTCAGTTTTTCCATATTCTCGGCTCGGTCGAACAGCAAAGGGGCTGCTGTGAGGTTGCCGACGGCAAATACGAAATCACGATTTACACCTCCTGCTGCAACGCAAGCAAGGGAATTTATTACTACACAACGTATGACAACCGCCGGATTACGGCGGTCGATATGCACCGTGAGGATCTTTGGAGCAATGAACTGATTCGCTATCCCATGCTCACGGACAGCAGCATTCTTTGGCAAAATTAAAAATTTCTTAAAAGGGCGGCCGGCGGTCGCCTGTTTTTATTTCTGTGATTTGACATCACGTCCTGCGGTTTAAGTCTTATTTAGAGATATCGCACCGTATCAGCTTGATAAATATAGCTTTCTTCACAAAACTATTTTACCTCAATTTATTTTGACAATCATATAATAAATGTGGTAGAATAAATCTCGGTGATTTAATGAAAATCGGAAATCTTGAAATAAAAGGATACGCTTGTCTTGCGCCCATGGCAGGAGTTGCCGACAGAGCCTTTCGCGAGCTTTGCATGAGCTACGGTGCGGCATATGTCATCAGCGAAATGGTCAGCTCCAAGGGTTTAACAATGCAAGACAAAAAGTCTAAGGAGCTGCTCTTTCTCTCGGATGCCGAACGCCCGGCAGGCGCTCAGATATTCGGTGACGATCCTGAAATCATGGCAAATGCCGCTTTGAAGGCCATGGAGTTCTCTCCCGACTTTATTGATATAAACATGGGCTGCCCTGCGCCGAAGATTGCAGGAAACGGCGGTGGCTCGGCTCTTCTCAAAAATCCGGAGCTGATCGGCAAAATTGTTAAAAAGGTCGTTGAGGTCTCCCCCGTTCCCGTCACGGCAAAAATACGAATCGGCTGGGATAAGAACAGCATAAACGCTGTTGAAATTGCAAAAATAATCGAGGCTGCCGGTGCAGACGCTATCACGGTTCACGGCAGAACAAAGGATCAGATGTACGCTCCTCCCGTGTCGCTTGACGAAATTGCAAACGTCAAAAAAGCCGTCTCGATTCCTGTTATCGGCAACGGCGATACTGTTGACGGAAAGAGCGCAAAGCTGATGCTTGACATGACGGGTTGCGATTTTCTGATGGTCGGCAGAGGGGCATTGGGAAATCCGTGGATATTTCAATGCATAAATGCATATCTTAACAAAGAAGCAGATTTCACAGAGCCGACACTCGAAGAAAAAATGGACGTCATGCTCCGCCATATCGGCACTCTTTGCGAATACAAAGGCGTGCGAATCGGCATGCGCGAAGCGCGCAAACACGCCGCTTGGTACATCAAAGGAATCCGCGGTGCGGCGGCCTTCAGGCAAGAAATAGGACAGCTTTCCACCATGGACGAGTTAAAAGCCCTTGCCGAAAGAGTCATCACTTCTCAGGAGTAAAAATATTCAGTATTCATTGAATATTCATCGGCAAATCATCGTGATAATAATTATTTAAAAAAAAGTTTTCCACACGTAAAGGCTGATACCTTTACGAATTTTCCACAAAACAGGCTCAAATGCCTTGAAAATGCGTTGAATTTTCCACACTTTCCACCGAGTTTTCCACCGTGACAAGTTGAAATGCTTGTCGTAAAGTAAAACACCTTTACTTTTAGCAAAATATTCATTTCGGCTTTTTATATGCATTTTTTCTTTCCCGTGTCCCAAAAAAGAAAAAAACAAGCGAATTTATAAATAATTTGTGAAAAGTCTATTGACAAAATCATAAAATAACACTAATATCTTTTAGTGTATAAAATAAATTATTTTGGAGGAGTTCTATCTATGTCAGTATCAGTATTCGAAAGACTGCAAAAGATAATAGCCGAACAGCTTGAAATCGACGAGGATGATATCCGCCCCGACAGCGACATTATCGATGATCTCGGCGCAGACAGTCTCGACATTGTTGACCTTGTTATGAGCATTGAGGACGAGTTCCATGTTGAAATTCCCGACGAGGCAGTTGAAGAAATGAGAACGGTTGACGACGCAGTAAGATATATTGAGGATCACGAATAATAATTAAAGGCGGTAGTTAAATTGGCACAGCAGAAAAAAATGGTTGAAGAAATCACGTCAATGGACGAAGATTTTGCAAAATGGTACACAGACGTTGTAAAAAAAGCCGAGCTTTGCGAATACACAAGCGTTAAGGGCTGCATGGTTATCAGACCCTACGGCTATGCGATTTGGGAGAACATTCAGCACATTATGGACAGTATGTTCAAGGCAACAGGACATGAGAATGTATGTATGCCCATGTTCATTCCCGAAAGCCTGCTTGAAAAAGAAAAGGATCACGTTGAAGGCTTCGCTCCCGAGGTTGCGTGGGTAACCCACGGCGGCAGCGAGAAGCTTGAGGAAAGACTTTGCGTCAGACCCACGTCGGAGACTCTTTTCTGTGAGCATTACGCAAACATCGTTCATTCATACAGAGATCTTCCTAAGCTCTACAATCAGTGGGTAAGCGTTGTTCGCTGGGAAAAGACAACACGTCCTTTCCTGCGTACAAGAGAATTCCTTTGGCAGGAGGGTCACACGATCCATGCAACGGCCGAGGAGGCTCAGGAGGAAACAATCCGAATGCTCAACGTATATGCCGAGTTCTGCGAGAAATATCTTGCAATGCCGGTTGTAAAGGGCGTTAAGACTGCAAAAGAACGTTTCGCCGGAGCCGAGGATACATACACCATCGAAGCTCTCATGCATGACGGCAAGGCTCTTCAGAGCGGCACATCGCACTATTTCGGCGACGGCTTTGCAAAGGCGTTTGACATTCAGTTTACAGGCAAGGATAACAAGCTTCATCATCCGTTTCAGACCTCATGGGGAACAACAACACGTCTTATCGGTGCTATCATTATGACACACGGTGATGACAACGGACTTGTTCTTCCACCGGCGGTCGCTCCGATTCAACTTGTTATCATTCCCATTGCCTCCCATAAGGAGGGTGTTCTCGATAAGGCTAACGAGCTGAAGAATAAGCTCGCAAGCGTTTGCCGAGTTAAGCTTGACGACTCCGATAACAGCGCCGGCTGGAAGTTTTCGGAATATGAGATGAAGGGTGTTCCGCTTCGTCTTGAAATCGGTCCCAAGGATATCGAGAACAACCGCTGTGTTGTTGTTCGTCGTGATAACGGTGAGAAAATTTTTGTTTCACTTGATGAGCTTGAAGCAAAGATCCCCGAATTGCTTGAGGCTGTCCGTGACGGTCTTTATCAGAAGGCTATTGACCGAAGAGCGGCAATGACCTTCACCGCAAGGGACTATGCAGAGCTCAAAGATATTGCAGACAACAAGCCCGGTTTTATCAAAGCCATGTGGTGCGGCGACCGTGAGTGCGAGGATAAGCTCAAAGACGAGCTTGGAATAACATCACGTTGTATTCCGTTCGAGCAGGAGCACCTCAGCGATACCTGTGTTTGTTGCGGCAAGCCTGCAAAGCACATGCTCTATTGGGGCAAGGCATATTGATTCAGCGATAATATTAAAGACATTCCCGAAAAAGGAATGTCTTTTTTATATATATAATTCTATGTATTACTTTTTTGTTTGCTGGGTCGGTCCGTAATTTGCCGCTCCGGTATATGCAACATCCTCCGGTGTCGGATAGTATTTCGGCTTGGAGAGATCACGCTGATAAAGTCTGACATGCTCCCCTCTCGGCATCAAATCAACGACATCACATCCGCGCCAATAAACCGTAAACTCAATTCCGCGCACCGTTTCTTTCTTCGCAACAGTCTCGATATCAAACGTAAGCCGGAGAACGTCCCCCTCTTTCATTTCCGCAAATGTGCCCTCAATTTCTTCGCCGTTGAGAGTAACCGATATATCACGCATCCAATCGTACCTGCGGAAGCCTGCTTTGCACGCCTTTTTTGCCGTAAGGCAAATTATGCCATCATTAGGAATAAATGATTCCATTTTAAGCTCGGCGGTTTCCTTGTCGCAGGGAATATTGACCGTCAGAACCCCGTCATTCTCCGTTATTGCATTGTCCCACACGGTTTTCAGCGCCACGGGAGCCGTGCCGACGCAACAGCCGGCAATCGAACGGAAACGGGAAAGAGAGATTGAATTCGGCTCGCTTCCGCCGGTAAATCCGCCGATCATACGTTTGTCGATGTCACGGTAAGTTATTCCCAAGCCGTCGGGTCTTGAATTGTCGCACTCGACGTAGCCCGTGTATTTAACCTGATTTTCCATAAGCTGATTGCGTGCAAAGAGATTCATATCATTCCAATACTCCTCATAACCGCACTTGATAAGCTCATCGGCACAGACTATCATATCCCTGATACAGCAAGTTTCGCAGTGCTCCTCCTCAACGGGATGCCACTGCGCATATTCGGGCACCCAGCCAAAGTCCGAAGAAAGCGAACGTACATAATCGTAAATTGCTTTGCCGTCTTTAATATATCTTTCCTCGTTTGTGAGTCTGCCGAGCTTCACAACTCCGCACGCAAACCACATCGCCGAATGAACGTGTCCGAAAAACTCCTTTTTATAGTTGAAATATCTTGAGGAATCAAGGACATAATTAGCAATACCTCTTGCAAGGTCAAGCGCAACCTCGTCTCCCTTTAACTCGTACCGGCGGACAAGCGCCTGCAAAGAAACGGCATTGCGAATCACCTGCTCTCCCCTGCCCGTATGCCGGGTAAGGTCAAATCCGCCTTCTTTTAAATAAACATCGTTAGGAAATTCGTAAAGCGGCTCGTCCTCGTCATAATCACCCGACCAGAATGTACACACCTTACGCTCGATCACAAGTGAACGCATACCGCGCACAAGCTCGGATGCACGTTTTTCCGCCTCCTCATCCTCCGGATATTCCTCGGTAATCATATTAAGCGCAGGCAGAATATATCCCATTTCGTGAAAAGACGCATGAACCGTGTGCGTCCACGGATATTTCTCGCAGAAGCGCAGTCCGTGCTCGCCCCATGATTTCATAAGATGACGGCGCAGTGACTGCTTAACATCATCACCTTCGTTTGTGTTAAGCATAAGCATTGCGCTTGTCAAGCCCTCATACCACGATCCGACAAGCTCGGCATCGTCAACACGGCAATGCGCCGCTTCGGCAGGCTTTTTATTTGGGAGAAGCAACCAATATGGCAGGTTGTCATAAGCCTTGTCGCACATATTCGTTATGTAATGATGGACCAGTTTTGCACTGTTTATCGGGTCAAATTTCTCATACATTGCAATCACCTCATGAAAATTTCATTCTGTTTTGCGGATTTATAAATATTATTCTATCATAATATCGGCAATTGTTCAATCACTTGTTGATAAAGCTTTTTTAAAACTCAAAAATGTTGTCCGTATATATAATTTTATTGACTGAAAAGCAAAACGATATTATAATATTCAAAAAGCTTATCAAAGGAAAGATTTCATGAAAATACCAAAAAGGCTGTCTGCAATTTTGCTCGCTGCGGCAATTATAATGCTGACTTCCTGTCAGACAAAAAGGACATATTCAAATGATATTACGGCACTTTCCGATCAGGCAAGCTCCACGACTGTTGTTGATATAACGAAAGAGACGGCCGTGCAAGCCGCAACCGTTCCGGCAACTGCCGGCTTAACCGCAGTATCTGCAACGGCCGCAGCCACGACAAAAACGCCTGCCGACCCGTACAAGACAGCACTCACATACTGCGTTGACACGGACAGGTTCAGTCAGCAGAAAAACATTGACAAGCGCATTTATCCTGCGAGCATGACGAAATTCCTGACCGCTTGCACGGCACTCAAATACGTCAAGCCCGATGCAAAATTCACCGTCGGTTCGGAGCAGGACATGGTTCAGCCCGAATCCAGCCTGTGCCTTATTCAAAAGGGCAACGTGCTGACTCTTTACGACCTATTGACAGGACTTTTGCTGATGTCGGGCAACGATGCGGCTTACACCATAGCTGTCGGCACGGCACGTCAGCTTCGTCCGAACGATAAGCTCAGCGACAAACAGGCGATCGCATATTTCTGCGAGCTGATGAATCAAACCGCTAAAGAAATCGGCATGACGGACAGCCGGTTTGAAACGCCCGACGGCTGGGACAGCAAGAATCAGTACACCACCACGGCGGATCTTCTGACTCTGACAAAATATGCCATTAAAAATCCAAGCATTAAGAAAATAATTTCCATTAAAGAGACGAAAGTAACCTTTGCCGCAGGCGGAAGCATAACGTGGAAAAATCATATTAAGCTCATTGACCCGAAAAGCCCCTACTATTGCAAGGACTTTGTCGGCGGCAAAACAGGTACAACCGACAGTGCAGGCTATTGCTTGATATCGGTTTTCGAGAAGAACAGCAAAGAATATATAATCATTGTAACAGGATGCAAGGACGATAATTCACGCTGTGCCGCTACGCTTGATTTGTACGGACGGATTAAGTGATCGTTTAATCACTGCAACAATAAAAACACAGCAGCGGTTTTCTCCGGATTTACACGGTGCGATGAGACTCATTAAAGTAATATTTTGTAGAGGCCGATGCCCACATCGACCGAAGTACAGCAGAAATTTTATTTAAACAATTATAAAAAGGCTATGACAGGTTTTTATCCCGTCATAGCCTTTGCTTATTCAATTTTAAACAGTCTGCGAGCATTTTCGTTTGCGGCGTTAATAAGCTTTTGCGTGTCCGTGTGTCTGACCTCGGCAAGCTTTTCGGCGGAATACACAATCAAATCCGACGAATTACGCCGGCCTCTGAACGGCACAGGCGTCATATACGGACAGTCCGTTTCAAGCAGCAGCCTGTCCTCGGGAACGATTTCGGCAACCTCAAGCGGTTTGCGTGCATTCTTGAACGTGACTGCTCCGCCGAGACCGATATACATTCCGAGCTTCAGCACCTCTTTTGCCATCTCGGCGCTGCCGGAGAAGCAATGCACAACGCCCTTTGGCTTGTACCTTTTCAAGAGGTTCATTGTGTCCTCATGCGCTTCACGGTCATGAACGATAACGGGCAGTTCAAGCTCGTTTGCAAGAATAATCTGCTTTTCAAAAATATCAAGCTGTTTATCCTTCGGAACAAAATCGTAGTGATACTCCAATCCGATTTCACCAACGGCAACGCACTTCGGATGCGAATAAAGCTCTCTGATTTTTTGAAGCTCATCATATGAATCGCCCGTGATGTTGCTCGGATGAACTCCTACGGCAGAATAAAAATAATCATATTCCTCTGAGAATTCAATGCTTTTAAGGCTCGATGCAAGGTCACAGCCACAGTTGATTATATTTACAACACCCTTTGAGGGCAAAGATTTCAAAAGATCTTCTCTGTCCTCATTGAATTTCTCATCATCATAGTGGGCGTGCGTATCAAAAATCGAGTGGTACATTATCTTATCTTTGCTCCGTTCGGCATGCCGTCAACAAATACGACCTTTGCCTCGTCGCCTGCGTCGGCGGCAAGAATCATTCCGTTGCTCTCAACACCGCAGAGTACGGCAGGCTTGAGGTTGGAAACAACGATTACCTTGTGTCCGATAAGCTCCTCGGGCTTGTACCATTTTGCAATTCCGCTCGCAACGGTTCTCGGCGTCTTGCTACCATCGTCAAGCGTAAGCTTTAAAAGCTTCTTCGCTTTCTTGACAGGCTCGCAGTCCTTGATTTCCGCAACCTTAAGCTCAACCTTAGAAAAATCTTCAATACCAATCTTTGCAAGGCCCTCTGCTTCCTCGACCTCGGCATTTTCCTCCTTGGCTGCCTCTTGAGCAGCTTCGGCTCTCGCTTCAATCTTCTCTAACATTTCCTTTGCGTCAATTCGTGCAAAGAGCGGCTCGGCCTTACCTACAACAGTGCCTGCCTTGAGTGCACCAAAAGCTGAAAGCGAATCGTAATCCTTGATATCCGTGTTAATTTGAGCGAGAATCTTCTCAGATGTTTCGGGCAGGAACGGAGAAAGAAGAACAGCTACAAAGCGAATGCTTTCAAGCAAATTGTAAAGCACGGTGCCGAGACGGGCTTTCTTACTCTCATCCTTTGCAAGTGCCCACGGGGCTGTCTCGTCGATGTATTTGTTGCAGCGCTTTGCAAGCGTGAATATTGCGTCAAGCGTATCGCTGACCCTGTATTCCGAAAGAAGCTTGTCCACCTTGCCGACAGTCTCAACCGCAAGAGCTTTCAACTCACCGTCAAGCTCCTCGGTTACGTCGCCCGGCTGAACAACGCCGTCAAAATACTTATTCGTCATGGCGATAGTTCTGTTAACGAGATTGCCGAGTGTGTTTGCAAGGTCGGCATTGTAGCGTTCGATCATGTTTTCGTATGTGATTGAACCGTCCGAAGCATAGGGCATTTCGGCAAGCAAATAGTATCTTACAGCATCAACGCCGAACAGGTCAACAAGATCGTCGGCATAAATAACATTGCCTCTTGATTTTGACATTTTGTCGGTGCCGAAAAGAAGCCACGGGTGTCCGAAAACCTGCTTAGGAAGCGGCTCTCCGAGAGCCATAAGCATGATCGGCCAATAAATAGTATGGAAACGGACAATATCCTTACCGATTATATGAACGTCGGCAGGCCAGTATTTCTTATACTGCTCACTCGAGCCGTCGGGATCGTAGCCGATACCCGTAATGTAGTTTGCAAGAGCGTCAAGCCAAACGTAAACAACGTGCTTCGGGTCAAAATCAACAGGAATGCCCCATTTAAACGAGGTTCTTGAAACACAAAGATCCTGTAAACCCGGCTTGATGAAATTATTGAGCATCTCTTTCTTTCGGCTTTCGGGATAGATAAAGTTCTCGTTAGTCTCAATGTATTCCTCTAACTGTTTCTGATATTTTGAAAGCTTGAGGAAATACGCCTCTTCACGGGCAGGCTTAACCTCACGGCCGCAGTCAGGGCACTTGCCGTCAATGAGCTGTGATTCTGTCCAGAAGGACTCGCAGGGGGTGCAGTACATTCCCTCATAGTGACCCTTATAGATATCACCCTGATCGTAGAGCTTTTTAAAAATCTTCTGAATAACTCTCTCGTGGTCGGGGTCGGTCGTTCTGATGAACTTATCGTAGGTAGTGTTCAAAAGGTCGCAGATTTCTCTGATCTCACCTGCAACACGGTCAACATGCTGCTTCGGGGTGATACCCTCTGCGGCGGCGATCTCCTCAATCTTCTGACCGTGCTCGTCCGTGCCGGTCTGGAAGAAAACATCGTAGCCCTGTAATCGCTTGTATCTTGCAATTGCGTCTGTCATTACGATCTCATAGCTGTTGCCGATATGCGGCTTGCGTGAGGTATAGGCAATAGCCGTCGTAATATAAAACTTTCCTTTACTCATTATATATCCTCCTCTGTTTATTATTGTCATAATAAAAATGTTTTAATAAATTTCAGCCGTACCGTTATCGTTTAGATAGCTTTTCGTTTAGCGTTTCCGACGGAAAAATAGCCACTGCTTTTCTCGTTGAGATAGTTTTTCGTCGTGGACGTTAAAAAGCGCAGGCAATACTTTTGTATTGGCGAGCATTTTTGGCGTTTCCGGCGGAAAAATAGCCAACGAGAGCAAAAAAATAAGTCTCAAAGCATAATACTTTGAGACGAGAAAACCCGCGGTACCACTCAATTTGTAATCCTTATCGGAATACCACTCGATTCTTTAACGCAGATATACGGAAGACCCTACTGTTATTTCAGGCCTTCGGCTCAAAAGCCATAGGCACATGGAGCTTCACTGTCGGCTCTCACCTGCCGCCGACTCTCTGAAAAGCTTTGCTCCGGCCCTCTTTATCACAGCCGTTGCAAGAATAATAACACCAATTTGAAAAAAAGTCAAGGTCAGATAATCTCAGATTCGGCAATATCGGGACTGTTTTTCTTTGCTATTCTTGATTTAATGCACGGCACAAGCGTTCCGACTATTGTGCAGACAACCCACTCGATATATGCATTATACGTTATCAGTGTTCTGACAATTTGAGTAGGGTTTGAGCCGAGGTTCTGTATATAGTCGCTGTTGTAAAATGCAATAAGCAATGCCGCAACAAAGAAAACAGTGTTGAGGAATCCGCCGCTTAACGACGAAATAATGTTCGCAAATATCGGCGAGGTGTTTCGACTGAAAAGCTTATGTATAAGTCCGCAGTTAAGACCCATCAGCGCTCTCGGAATAATGCAGACAAGCAATAACAGAATCGGACTGATGTGCAGAAATGTTTGTCCGAAAGCATAGTTCGGATCAAAGCAATGAACAAAGCTCGAAATTCCGAAAACCGTGCCAAGATAAAGTCCGCAAAGCGGTCCGTACTGAACTGCACCGATAACGACCAGAACAGGTAAAAACGTTATGGACGCTCTCGGCATTTTAAGATAGCCGAGCGGCGTAAGACTCATTACAATTATGAGCGCGGTCAAAACCGCCACAAATATCAATTTCTCTTTTCTTTCTTCCCTTAAAGCTACTTTCATTTTTAAAAAACCTTCCGTTTATAAATATTTTTCAAACCCTCAAGAATAAGATCACGGTCAAATATAATCTCGCGATCGCAATTTTTAACAATTTCCTCCGCCAAGCCGCCGGTAGCGACCGTTGTTTTAACTTTCCTTCCGAAATCCCTTTCCATTCGCGCCGTAAGGCCGTCAAGCATCGCTGCCGTTCCGAAAACCGTACCGGACTGCATACAGTCCACGGTGTTCGTACCGATTGATGTCGGCGGTGCAGTCAGCCTGACCGCCGGAAGCTGCGAGGTCTTTTTCGCAAGAGCTTCGAGCGAAATCCCGACACCTGCCGAAATCGTACAGCCAAGAAACACTCCGTCCTCATCAAGGAGAATAATCTTGGTAGCAGTTCCGAGATCAACGATAAAGCACGGTAATTCATACTTATCTATCGCCGCAACGGAGGCTACAGCCAAATCGGCACCGAGGAATCCCTCTGTACCCGTAACGATTTTCAACCCCGTTCCTATATCAGACGACAAAACCTTCGGAGTAACCCCTGTAACGGTCTCAACAGCACTGCCCACGGCATTGACGACCTCGGGCACAACACTGCTTATTATTGCACCCGAAAAGCCGGAACAACTTGCATTATGCAGTTTAAAAATATTAAGAAGCTCAACGGAATATTGGTCGCTTGTTCTCTTTCTGTCCGTTGCCAAGCGAGAAGTAAACAGCAATTCGTCGCCTTCATAAATTCCCATAGTTATATTGGTATTGCCGATATCTATCGTCAAAAGCATGTCAATCACCATTTAGCATTATATTTGTTTTTTATTCAAAAGTCAATAACGTCAATATAACAGTCACAATAAACTGCATTTTTGGGTTTTTAAGCCAATTATAAATGCCGGTTTTTTGTATTTTTGCCGAAAAACTAAAGGAATGTTGAAAAAATTATAAAAGTATGATACGATAAGCGAAGTAAACGGAGGCTCATTATGAGAATTTTACAAAAAGGGTTTAATTATTCACAGGACGGTCCCGGAAACCGTCTCATCTATCACCTGCAAGGGTGCAATTTCAAATGCAAATGGTGCTCCAATCCCGAGAGTATGCCGCTTTTTTCCGACAAGGCGGAGGATGTTCCGAACGACGATGTTGTTAAAGAAATCGAGCGAAGCAGAATGATGTTCTTTGACGGCGGCGGGGTCACCTTCACCGGAGGGGAACCGACTCTGCAGCCCGATGACCTTATATATGTGTTAAAAAAGGTACGGGAGCTTGGGGTAAATACGGCTATCGAAAACAACGGTTCAAGCCCGAGACTTTGCGAAATTTCCGACTACGTTGATTATATGATAGTCGACATAAAGCATCCCGATGACGATATACATAAAAAGTATGTTGAACACAGCAACAAAATGACGGTTGAAAATCTCATAAAGCTTTCGCATAAGCGCAATCAGCTTCACGTCAGAATCCCGCTGATAAATCACGTCAACACAGATCCCGAGCCGTTCGCCGAGCTGTTCAAAAAAATGGATATGGCAAACACGGTCGTGGAAATCCTCCCCTACCATGAATTCGGCAAATGCAAATGGACAGAGGAGTATCAAATTACGGACGGCTTTGTGACCGATGAACAAATAAAAATATTCAAAAACCGCCTCGAAAAGGACGGCATACATTTTATAGAAACCTGAACGGAGGTAGCGGTATGATATATGACATCTATACGCCTGAAAAAGTGACCGAAAAGGCAAAGGTGCTCTTCAAACACGAGAGAGCCAAGGACAGACTTGACGGCTGGTTCATTGCCAAGGAAAAGGAGCTCCGGATTTATGATTCGCTTGCCGAATACGATGAGGAGGTTAAAAAGGCTCTCATAATTAAGGAAATCGTAAAGGATATCCCAATTGACCTTGACGAAAATCAGATCTTTGCAGGCACTCAGGACGATTCCTTTGCACGAAGCTATGCGCTTATCAATCCGTCGTTCAAGGTTGAGGAGTTTGCAGGCTACTGCGACCCTGCCGCTGTTTTCGGCGATATCGTGCCGAATGAGGAATTTACCGAGGAGAGAATTAAGAAAGCCAAGGACGAATTTCTCAAGACAGAATATGCAAAGAAGCTCGAAAAGGTATATTCCGAGAGCGAGAGCTATACAAAGGAAGTTATCTATTTCTTCGAGCAGGTTACGGGACACCTTATCCCCGATTTCCGCTTTGCTTTGAAGCACGGGCTTAAAGCTCTCATCAACGAGATGAAGAACAAGGAGGGCAACGGCTACAAGGCATTTGTTATCGCCCTTGAGGCGGCGTGCGACCTTGCCGCAAGATACGAAAAGCTCGCAAGAGAAAAGGCAGAAGCTCTGCCGGAGCCGCAGAAATCGCAGTTTATTCTCATGGCAGATACGCTCAAAAAAGTCCCCTTCAACGGAGCGGAAAATCTCTATGAAGCAATTCAGTCGTTCATCATATTATGGCAGATGATGTGTCTTGAGCAGGCTCCGAACCCGTTCGCATTCTCCGTCGGAAATGCCGACAGAATTTTTGAGCCGTACAGAAACGGACTCGACCGTGACGAGACTGCGGCCTTATTCAAGCATTTCCTTGTTTTCTTCAATGTTGCGGACAGAAGCTGGGCAATCTCACAGAACATCATCGTCAGTGGACGCAGCGTCTGCGGCGAGGATCTGACAAACCCGACTACATATGCGTTGCTTGACGCTTACTACGATATGAACCTGCCGCAGCCGATACTCTCGGTTAAGCTGCACAAGAACACTCCAGAAAAGCTTTACCGTGAACTTGGCAGATTTTTCTTTTCCCCCGGCGTTCTCACTCCGTCGATGTTCAACGACGACGCACTCTTCGAAACGCTCGGCTCACACGGCGTTGACAAGGACGATCTCCCGGATATCGCAATCGCAGGCTGTCAGGAACCGCTGATTATGGGCGAGGACAATGCCAACACGACCAACAGCTGGTTCAACCTGCCGAAGATTCTTGAAATGACCCTTACGGGCGGCTATTCACTCATCACGGGTGAAAAGCTTTGCGATGCAGAAAAAGCACCGCTTGAAAATATCCGTGAGGAATTCTATAAAAACGTAAAATTCTTTGCGCACGAAATGGCTAAATCCGCCAACGGCGCATCGGAGGCTATTTCAACTCAGCGTGTTCCGTTTCTCTCCTGCTTTATGGGCGGTCAACGCAACGGAATCGACGCACGAGACATTCACAGACAGGGCACGAAGTATAACGGAAGCGGCTGTCTCATCCATGGCACAACCGTCGTTGCCGACTGCTTCGCAGCAATCGACAAGCTTCTTAAAGAGAGACCGCAGGACGCAGATAAGCTTATCCCAGCACTCAAAGCCGATTTTGTGGGCTACGAGGATTTGCGTGACTTCCTGCTCGGTGCAGATAAATTCGGAAACAACATCGAAAAGGTTGACAACGAGGCAGGCGAGATCGCATCAAGGGTTGCCGATGTGGTTGCGAACGAAAAAAACTATCTCGGCAATCCGTTCAGACCCGATTTCAGCACCCCGTCAACCCATCTTCTCTACGGCTACTGGGTCGGCGCAACACCCGACGGCAGAAAAAGCCGTGATATGCTCAACTACGGCGTTGATCCGCTCTACGGCAGTGCCGAAAACGGACTGGGCTTCCGTGTGCTTTCAAATATGAAGATGCCGTTTGACAAGTTCAACGGCGGCTACGCCTCCCACCTCGGCGTTGACCCGAAGTATTTCAAGGCGGAAACATATGAGGACAAGGGCGTTGAATTCAGGGATAAAATCGTAAATCCGCTGTTTTTCAATCCGCTTAAAGAGGGCATTTCTCCGTTCTACCTCTATGTTAACGTCACAACAGCCGAAATTCTCAGAAAGGTTCTCGCCGAGCCCGAGAAATACGCACCGAGCGGAGTGTATATTATGAGAATCCACGGAACATTCGTAAACTTCCTCGACCTCTCCCCTGCTATCCAGCAGGATATCATTCGCCGTCTCGATCCCAAATCGGCGAATTTGGAGTGAGAGAAGAGTCTTTTGAGACATAATTAAGCTCCCCTTACTTCAAGGGGAGGCTGATCAAAAGAAAGCCGTACAAAGGAGCACCCAAATGAACTCACTCGGAATTGATATAGGAACAACGGGAATATGCGGAATTATCGTTGACTGTGAAAACGGCGAAATTCTCGATTCCGTAAATATGAACAACGATTCGTTCATAAAGGCCGACAAGGAATATGAGCGAATTCAATCGTCCGAGCGGATAACGGAAATCGTTGAAAATATTGTCAAGAAGCTCTGCAATGCTGAAACAAAAGCAATCGGCATTTCCAATCAGATGCACGGTATTCTCTACGCCGACGAGAGCGGCAAGGCGATTTCTCCGCTTTACACCTGGCAGGACGCCAGGGGCAACCTTGAATACAAGGACGGCAAAAGCTATGCCGAGCGTCTCGGCTCATTTGCAGGCTACGGTTTGGTCTCCGACTTCTATAACCGTGAGAACGGACTTGTGCCCGAAAAGACAAAATACATAATGACAATCGGCGATTACATTGCAATAACTCTTTGCAAAAAATCCGAGCCGATCATGCACGTTACAAATGCCGCTTCGCTCGGCTTGTTCGACATTAAAAATAATAAATTCAAGACGGATTTGAGCTGTCTGCCGAAAGTAACGGACAAGATTGAAACAGTCGGCGAATATGCCGGAATCCCCGTCACTGTCGCTCTCGGTGACAATCAAGCGAGCTTTATCGGCTCGGTCAGCGACAATGAAAGTGCATTGCTCAACTTCGGCACAGGTTCGCAGATTTCGGTTATCGGCGACAGCGCAGATGCGCCGAACGGTATAGAAGCACGTCCGTTTACCGATGGCAAGTATCTCTATGCCGGTTGTGCTCTCTGCGGCGGCAGAGCCTTTGCGACTGCGGCAAGCTTCATTGCAAAATGTGCAGAGCTTGCAACGGGCGAAGAATGCGAAAATATATACAAAAGGATTGATAAGGCTCTCGAAAAAAAGAGCGCAACTTCAACCATTGCCGACACAAGATTTTGCGGAACAAGGCTTGATCCGACACTCAAAGGCTCATACTCGGGCATTGACGAGAATAATTTTACACCCGAGGATATCTTGCTTTCGACGATTATCGGAATGTCTCGGGAGCTTCACGATATGTATAAGCTCATCGGCAAGGACTGCAAAAAAATTGTCTGCTCGGGCAACGGAATACGGAAAAATCCGGCGCTCAGACGGGTGACTGCCGAGATGTTCGGCAAAAAAATCAGTATTCCGCTCTATAAGGAGGAAGCCGCTTACGGTGCGGCACTTTCGGCAATGGCAGGCAGCGGAATTTATCCGAGTCTTGATGAGGCAAGACAGCTTATCAGGTACGAATAACCAAGGGGGTTAAAATATGTTTTACAATTATCCGATCTTCTTCGAGCAGAACAGAGTTTTCCGTGTCTACAAGGGAGGAAAGCTCTTCTCCGACTTCTTCTCGGACGATTCCGAGGACGGCAACTATCCCGAAGAATGGGTTGTTTCAAGCGTTCATGCTCTCAATGAGGGAAGCACGGACAAATATGAGGGTATCTCTAAAATCAAGGGCGAGGATCTTTATCTCAATGACGCCCTTGACAAATATAAAAAGGAAATTATCGGCGAGCGTGACGACCTCGGCGTGCTGACAAAAATCCTTGACAGTGCGATTCGGCTCCCCGTTCAGGCTCACCCCGACAAGGCTTTTTCAAGAAAGTATTTCAACTCCTCATACGGCAAGGAGGAGAGCTGGTATATCCTTGCCACACGTCCCGGCGGAAGGATTTTTTACGGTTTCAAGGACGGCGTGACGATGGAGCAGTTTAAAAAAGCAATCAACGAGAGCGAAAACAGCAAAACCGTTATGGAGGATCTGCTCGAATCCTTTGAGGTCAAGCCCGACGACGTTATCTATATCCCTGCCAAAATGGTTCATGCAATCGGCGCAGGCTGTCTGCTTCTCGAGGTTCAGGAGCCGTCGGATTTCACGGTTCAGCCTGAGCGCTGGTGCGGTGATTACAAGCTCAGCGACAACGAGATGTACCTCGGTCTCGACAAGGATACAGCCATGGAATGCTTTGACGTTGCGAAAAAATATCCCGCTCCGCTTGAGCCTGTAACAATCAGCGACAAGGGCGGTGTAAAGTACCTTTCGTTCATTGATGAGAGAATGACGACGAGCTTCACAGTCAGAAAAATCGAGCTTTCGGGCGGCGAATTCAGCCTTGACAACGGCGCAAGAATCTATGTTGTCACAGAGGACGAGGGCAAAATCACGGGTGACGGCTACGAAAAGGCAATCAAAAAGGGCGATTACTTCCTGATGCCCGTTGCCGCCGAGGGCAAGTTCAAGCTCAGCGGCAATGCAGGTATTGTTGAGTGTTACAGGTAAATTTTCTGCTGACATTTATCAGCCTTCCCCTTGAGGGGAAGCCTTGGTGAATTCTGCTAAGCACGATATAAACAAACATTTTTTAATATAACACATAATTTCAACTTCCTACAAAGAAAGGAATGGTCAATAAAATGCATACACTCAACCCGAACGTACTCAAAAACCAGATAAGGCAGATTGAGCCGTACTGCGTGACAAATCGCCTTGAAATCGACTCGTGGAAAAGCTACACAGGTATGCACGTCAGCCCGAACAACATTGTTCTTGATGAGAATCCGCCCATTCAGATGTATCTCGGCGACAGATGGAAGGTCGGCTACGACGAAACGAGATATTTTGAATCAGAGATCACCGTTCCTGCCGAATTTGAGGGCAGAAAGGTTTATCTTTCGATTGATTTCGGCGGCGAAGCCATTGTCAGAATCAACGGTCAAATCGTCGGAGCAGTCAGCTCGGAGGAGAACTTCGGCTGGGTTCATCGCACTGAAATTCTTTTCAAAGACGGCGTTAAAGCCGGCGAAAAGCTCAACATTCAGGTTGAGGGTGCGGTCAACTGTGCAGGCTTCTGCGACCGTGCGATTGCAGGTGCAAAATATATGGAATACACGCTCAACAAGGCGGAGCTTATCGCTGTTGACAGGCTGACGGAGAGCTATTGGTTTGATATCTCGACCGCCTGGGACGCATACGAGCACTGCGAGGACGAATACGTTAAATCCCGCCTTTTCAACGCTATGGACAATTCGGTTCATCAGCTTGATTATGACCTCGGCGGCGAGGCTTTTATCGCTTCCGTACCGAAAGCCGTAAATATTCTTTGGGGCGAGATTGAAAAAATCAATTACTCCTCACCCGGCGAAATTATTATGGCAGGTCACAGCCACCTTGACGTTGCATGGCTTTGGACAGTCAAAGAGATTACGAGAAAAACGGCAAGAACTTTCTCTAACAATCTTGCACTCATGGACAACTATCCCGACTTCAAGTTCACTCAGAGTCAGGCGGTTCTCTATGACTTCATGAAGAAGCACTATCCGGACATTTTCGAGCGCGTCAAAGAAAAGGTCAAGAACGGTCAGTGGGAAATCGTCGGCAACGCTTGGGTTGAGGCCGATACAAATATCGCAAGCGGCGAGGCTCTCATTCGTCAGCTTCTTTACGGCAGAGAGTTCTTTATGAAGGAATTCGGTGTCTCGTCCGATATTTACTGGCTGCCCGATTGCTTTGGCTTCACATGGGCACTGCCGCAGATAATCAAGCGTTCGGGAATGAAGTATTTCATGACCTCAAAGCTTTTCTATAATGACACAAACGAGTTCCCGTACAGCGTTTTCCGTTGGAGAGCGCACAGCGGAGACGAAATCCTCGCTTATCTTTGCAAAAAGCCGTACCAGAGTGGATACGACGCAGAATACATAACCACACTTCGCAAAAACAACCGTCAGAACAGCATTGTTGACGTATCCTGCGGTATGTTCGGCTACGGCGACGGCGGCGGCGGATGCACCTTTAATCAGGTTGAACGAGGCAAACGACTTGAAAAGCTCCCCGGTATGCCTAAGACGAGAAACGGCAAGGTTTCGGAGTTCTTCCACGCTATTGACGGCGATTTTGACAAGCTTCCTGTTTACGACGGCGAGCTTTACTTCGAAAACCACCGCGGTACTTTCACCAGTCAGGCTTTCATCAAGAAGAACAACCGCCGTGGCGAATTTATGATGAGAAATGCCGAAATTCTCAACGTTTTCGGCGGAGATTATCCTGCCGAGGATATGGAAAAGGCATGGAAGATCCTGCTCATCAATCAGTTCCACGATATTCTCCCCGGCACCTCGATTCATGAGGCAATGGAGAACACGAGAGAAGAATATGCCGAGCTTCGTGAGCTTGGAGGCAAACTTATTCGTGACGGCAAGAATAAGATTCTCAACAATGTGAGCGTAAAGGGCGATTCGGTCCTTGTTTGGAATATGCTCACCTGGCAGACAAAGGGAATTGTCAAGGCAGAGATTCCGTATGCGGCAAAGGGCATCAAAAATTCCGACGGCAAGGTTCTTGCGAGCAGGGTTTACGACAAGGACGGCAAGCATTATATCGAGTTTTACGCCGATCCCGTTCCTGCATTCGGCTACGGAGTTTTCACTCTCTGTGACGAAACGGCGGAGTTTGATACAGTCAAGGCAACGAAAAATTCACTTGAAAATAAATATCTCAAGATTACTCTTGACGATAACGGGCTGCTCGACGAGGTAATCGACAAGCAGACAGGCAGACAGATTCTCACGGGCAAGGGCAACCTGCTCACAATTTCTCACGACAAGCCCATTCACGAGAGCGCATGGAACATGGAGTTTGACTATCAGATGAAGTTCTGGCCGCTCGACAAAGCCGAGAGCATTGAGGTCGTTGAGGCATCACCGCTCAGGGGAGTTATCCGTATTGTCAGAAAGTTCCACGAGTCAACAATAACTCAGGATATCATTCTCGAAAAGGATAAACCGACGGTTGATTTTGATACGACAGTTGACTGGCACGAGCGTGAAAAGGTGCTCAAGGCAGAGTTCCCGGTTGATATCAGAAGCCGCAACGCAAGCTGCGAAATTGCTCACGGTGCTGCGGAATATCCGACGCATTACAACACAAGCTATGATCAGGCAAAGTTTGAGTTTTGTGCTCACAAGTGGGCCGATCTTTCCGAAGGCGGCTACGGCGCAAGCATCATCAACGACTGCAAATACGGCTACAACGTGCATGACAACGTGATGAAGATAACACTTCTCAGAGGTCCGATCCTCCCCGACCCTGTCGGAGATATTGGAATGCACTCGTTCAGATATTCCTTCTATCCGCACACCGGAACATGGCGTGATGCCGACACGGTACGACTCGGCTTTGAGGAAAATATCAGACTTGACGGTGAGTTCATCAAGGCGAACGGCGGCAGCGATATCGGCCACACATTTGCCAGAATTGAAGGTGACAGCGTTATTCTCGACGCAGTCAAGCCCGCTCAGGACGGCAACGGCATAATCATAAGAATGTATGAATCCGAGACACGCCACTGCAAGGCGAAGGTGTGGTTTGACCTTGACTATTCAAGTGTCGTTGAATGTAACCTTATGGAATGTGATGAGCACGAAATACCGTGTATCAACGGCGAATTCGAATTCACCATGAAACCGCATGAGGTTAAAACCTTTAGACTTATATAAATAATATCAATAAAGGCTGTGACAAAACGTATGTTCCGTCACAGCCTTATATAATTTTAACAGTACTCTTTTTCTCGCTTTCACCAATCGTAGTTCCGTCTTGCAAAAGCGGAAATGATGTTCTCAATTCCGAAAAGCACGAAGTACGCGGCAACGATATATGTGCCTACTCTGAGAGTTAAAAATGACATTGCAGGACTGAAAATCATAATAATACCGATGATCAGACCCAGAACATTCAATATCAATGAGAGATAATAATAAACTGCATTGCCGACCAAACGAATGAAGTTTGACCTCGTAAGTCCTGCGATACTGTGTGCAATAAACCAAATCGGCATAAGAATCGTCAGCGCCCATTTGCCTATGTTCGGATTAGCAATGAGCATAATTCCGCACATAACACTGAGGATACCGGAAATCAACGCAAGCGTCGGTCCGAATCCCGTGAAACGTGACACCTTCGCATAAACAATAATATCATCAATTCCCATCACGGCTATAATAATTCCGTAAGCAATAATTGCGCCCGATAAAATGTTTTCGGGTTTAATGAATGTGAAAATTCCGAGCACGGTCATAAGCAGTCCTATAATCAGTTCGCCCCAACCGAAGTTTGATTTTTTGTTCATACCGCGGCACCGTCCTTTCCGCTCAATATTGTCATAAATTCACTGCCTGTGATTGTCTCCTTCTCATAAAGATACTTTGCGAGCTCATCAAGCTTCTCTCGATTATCCGCAAGCAGCCTGCGTGCCTTTTCATGCTGCTTTTTGACCATATCGACAATCTTTTTATCGATCTCTTTCTGTGTCTCGGCCGAGCATGCAAGCGACATATCGCCGCCGAGATACTGATTGCTGACCGTTTCCATGGCAACCATATCAAAATCATCCGTCATTCCGTAGCGTGTAATCATAGCACAAGCCAGCTTTGTCGCCTGCTCAATATCGTTTGAAGCTCCGGTTGTGATTTGTCCGAACACGATTTCCTCGGCCGCACGTCCTCCCGTAAGCGTTGCGATTTTATTTTCAAGCTCTTCCTTCGTCATCAGCACCTTATCGTTCTGCTCAACCTGCATGGTGTAGCCGAGAGCGCCGGATGTACGGGGAATTATTGTGATTTTCTGCACGGGCGCAGATGCCGTCTGCAACGCCGCAACAAGTGCATGTCCTATTTCGTGATAAGCAACTATCTTCTTTTCTTCATCTGTCATAATCGCATTTTTCTTCTGATATCCTGCGATAACAACCTCGATGCTTTCCTCAAGGTCGGCCTGTTCAACAACTGTTCGTCCGTTGCGAACCGCGCGCAAAGCCGCTTCATTGATTATATTTGCAAGCTCGGCACCCGATGTACCGGAAGCCATACGGGCAATGGTATGAAAGTCAACGTTATCGGCTGTCTTGATTTTTTTTGCATGAACCTTAAGAATTGCCTCACGTCCTGCAAGGTCGGGAAGTTCAACGGGAACCCGTCTGTCAAATCTTCCCGGACGTGTCAGTGCCGGGTCAAGCGATTCGGGACGGTTGGTTGCGGCAAGGATAATAACTCCGTTATTTCCGTCAAATCCGTCCATCTCTGTCAAAAGCTGGTTGAGCGTCTGCTCACGCTCGTCATTGCCGCCGATTTGTCCGTCACGCTTTTTGCCTATAGCATCTATTTCATCAATAAAAACGATACACGGAGCCTTTTCTTTTGCCTGTTTGAAAAGATCACGAACCTTTGAAGCTCCCATGCCGACAAACATCTCAACAAATTCCGAACCCGACATTGAGAAGAAAGGCACGCCTGCCTCACCGGCTACGGCTTTTGCGAGCATGGTTTTACCTGTGCCCGGAGGGCCTACAAGCAAAACGCCCTTCGGCATTGATGCACCTACATCGGAATATTTCTTGGGATTGTGCAAATAATCGACAATTTCTGACAGGTTCTCTTTCGCCTCGTCCTCACCTGCAACATCGGCAAACCGTATTCCGTCGCTCGACGGAACATAGACCTTTGCGTTACTCTTGCCCAGTCCGAAGGACATTGCATTTGGTCCGCCTGCCTGTGACATCATTTTTTTACCTACATACTGACCAAGTGCGGCAAAAATCAGAATCGGCAAAATAAACGAAAGGAAGAAACTCAAAAGCGGCGACATTCCTTTTTCAATGTTTCGGGTGAATTTAGCTCCCGACTCATAAAGACGGTCGGTCAGGTTCGGGTCATTCATTTCTCCGGTTTTGTAAATCTGCTTTTCATCCTTATCCGTGAAAATGATTTCGGAATCATTGACTTCAACGCTTCCGATACTTTTCTCCTCAATCATCTTCATGAACGTACCGTAGTCCACTTCTTTCACTCTTGCATTCATAATAAGCGGCGCAACAACCATGTTGAAAATGAGAATAATCAGTAAAACTATTCCGTAGTAATAAATAATCGGTTTTTTGGGTTGTTTAACTTCTTTCATAACCTTAACTCCTCCGCAAAAATAATCCTGTATAATAAGATTATTATGATGTTAAAGCCATGATATTATGAATATATAACGTAAAAAATAACCAATTATGAACTTTTTTACCGATTTATACATTTAGATTATTTTGTAGTTTAAAATGGCAGTAAAATACCCTGTGATGATACGAATAACACACCATAGCTTAACCCTCGTACCCTCTCGGGTTCAAGTCCCGCGTAAAATAAAAAAGAGCCGCTGTTGCGACTCTTCTTTATTTGGTGCGAGAGACGGGACTTGAACCCGTTGAAAATCATTTCATATTTTCTTATAAAAACTCAGAAACGTTGATATATAGCCATTTCTAAGCGTTTACTTGTCGCATTTGTTTTATAATTTATCACTTCTTTTCAAATAAATAAACCCCAAATAAACCCCAAAAGAATAACAGCAGTTCGAATTTAAAATTCAAACCGCTGTTATGGATCTGTTATTCGGTTATACCAAGCTCACGTTTTAAAGCCTCTTGAAGCACCTGTGAAAAGTTGATATTTGCCTGTTCCGCCTCGTAACAAAGCCAGCTCGGCAACGTGCAATTTTTCTTTACGGTTCTTCTCTCATTTTTTCTTCTATACTCCGCAAAGTCAACATCAACAAGAGTAACAATATCACAAGGTTCTCTTTTTACGCTTTCGAGCTTGCAAGGCTCGGGCAAAACTTTTTTATCATCTTCCATGTCAATGCCCATTAGTCCGATTGCATCTCTTGACATTTCAATAGCTTCGCAAAGGTCGTCGCCTTGTGTGTTGATGTTAAAGTCGGGTATAAAAGCTGTAAAGCCTGTTTCATCCGGAGTAAATATAACCGGGTATGCCTGTTTCATATTCTTATCCTCCTATATATAATGCCGGGTTGGAGCGGGGCTTATTTCAGCCCCCTCCTTTTAATTATTGCCCGTGCTAAATTCTCTTTAATCTCTCGATGTCTCGGAATTGTTTCGCACTCCTGACCGTTGGTGTATATGTCGTGTCCGCCGCCGCTCCTTTTGAAGTACCACCCGTTCCGCTCAAGCATCTTAACGAGATCGTTTCGTTTAATTGTTTTCACCCCCTTGCTGTGATTATATTATACGCCTTTTATACGTATTTGTCAAGGCTTTTTCAAAAAAATTATGCTTTTTCTTCCTCTTTTTTTACGCTTGGGCGAAGTGTTTGGCATAGTGCTTCGGAAGCTTTCGCTTGCTCGGCGGCGAAGAATTCAGCGTATATATTTAATGTTGTTGAGGGTGTGCTATGACCGAGTGCACCGGCAACGGTGGCAACGTCGGCACCGTTCATAATCAACAACGAAGCATTCATGTGACGCAGCTGGTGCGGTGTAAGGTGTGGCAATTTGTTTCGATTGCAAAATTTCGTAAGCCATTTGCCCGGATAATCTGTACGAATGTATCCGCCGAACTCGTTCGTAATGATTGCCCCTGTATTCTTCCACTGATCGCCGCACTTGAGCTTGTTTTTCATCTGGTTAAGCTGCTGCTTTTTTAGCAGGTCAATAATACCTGCATCAACCTTTAACTTTCGGCGCGATTGATTCGTTTTCGGCGTGTCGGTGTAAATGCCACGCTCTTTTGTATAGAGCCGATCGCGGTTAATGGAAATGACGCTGTTTTCAAAGTCAACATCAGACCATTCAAGCCCAAGGATTTCGCAGGTGCGGAATCCGCAGTACAGAGCGAGTGTAAAAAACAAATTCATGCAGATGTCCTCACCCTCAAGCAGTGACAGAAATGTTTGAAGTTCTTCGACGGAAACGGTGTTGATTTCTTTCTTTTTGAGCGGTTTGCACTCAAGGCCGACGCAAGGATTGTGTGAAATATATCCACGTTTCGTGGCGTAGTCAAAAACGTTTGAAATATAATTCTTGTAATGCCGCTGAGTCTTCGGCGAAAGCGGCTTTCCTGTCCGCTCATTTATATTATCGGCAACAAGAGAATCAAGGAACTTTTGAAGCATGGAAGTGGTTATCCTGTCAAGTCTGATGTGACCGAATTGCTTTAAAAACCTGTCTGAGCACTGTTTGAGCCTGTAAATACTTCTGTGTTTCAGACTCTCCTGTGCCTCAACATGACTAAAGTATTCTTCGGAAGCATCTTTGAATTTCTTCGCCGAGCTTGCAAGGCCGCATTTAACATCTTCCTCGAAAAGAACCGCTTGTCGCTGTAACTCTTTTTGAACTTGCCTTTCGCTCAATCCTTCTGGCGGCGTCCATGTCATTCGATGTCGCACTTGTTCGCCGAGAGCGTTATAACCGAAAGAAACGGTTATTCGGTATGCTTTTCCTCTTTTTTCAATTGTTGCCATAAAATAAAGCAGCTCCTTTCAAAAATGCTTGCATTCGGCGAAAGAAACTGCTATAATAAACATAGTTAGTTCCTTTCACCGTGGTGGGTGTCGGTTCTGACTGCTCGATGCCGCAAGAGAGTGGGATCTCATGCGGTTTGCCGTTCGGTGTTGGTAGCGCCGGACGGCATTTTTATTTTATTTATAAAAATTCTCGCCGTTGTCTAAATGCTTCTTATATTGACAAGCTGCCGAAGCGTACAAAATGTCGGGGTGAATACATTTTCCCTTTTCGCTACACTCTTGGTAACGACCGCAGCATCCAAACGAAGGAAAACTCAGAGCGTTAAGGAAAATGTCGTTGATTGCTTTCTGTATGCCCTCGTCATTTTTTGACAAAAAGTCGTCTATAGATATTCTCAAGAATGAATCAATTTTTGTTGTAGAGAACGGGATATGATATTTTTCAAGCGTTTTGCGAGAAGAACCCGGCAAAGAAATGTACGGAGTTTCACTCTTGGTTTTTATTCTTGAAATGAGTTTTTCTTTTGCTGAACCGCCTCTGTATATTGTATCTTGAGGAACAACAATCAAGCTGTTATAATCAGACTTGTTTTCTTTTACAGTGATATCGCATGTTTCAAGGAATCTGCTATCAACAAGCTCTTTTACTTTGTCAATAATTCTCTCCTCAACGATCTTTCCGTCATCGTTGTACTTATGGTCTTGCGTCGGCGCAACAAATACACGCTCTACTTGTTCAGAAACCCTAATCCATTCAGAAATAATATCATAAAATACACTTTCAGGGATAATTTTTAAATCGCTTCCACCAAGGATTAAAGCCTCAGCTTTCTTTTGCTTGTTACTTTTTCCGTCTTTTATGGCTTGACAATAATCATTGTTGCCAAGAACAAGATAGTCTGTTTTCTTTGTAATTGAATTTTGAGCAAAACCGCCTAAGTTAACAACCAGTTGTGCTGCATCTTTTCTGACCATCTTTTCAAGTGTACCGGTAAAAACAACATTTCTTTCAAAAAATGGATTGTCAACATCAATATAATTTGTGGTTGCGTGCAGGTCTTTAAAGTCGGCATATGACTTTTTCGAACCTTTTGTAAACTCATAAAGGGCACTTCCAACATCACCATAAGTATCAACAGCTAAAGCTTTCAATTTTTCAAGACAATAGATCGTTGCGGTACAATCGTAAGCGGCTCGATGAGCTTCTTTCGTCTCAATATTAAAATATTTCACCAAATCTTCCAATCTATGATGTTTAAGCGCCGGAACAATCTTTCTTGACAATCTCATCGTATCAACGAAATCGTTTTTAAAATAACCGTTCAGATGTTCTAAACAGTTATCGTAAACGAAGTTAATATCGAAATTTACATTGTGTCCGACTATAATCCAATCGGACAGAAAATCTATAAGAGATGGTAAAACATCTTTTATATGTGGAGCGTCCGCTACAAGCTCGTTTGTGATTCCTGTTAATTCAGAGATATACTCATCTATCTCGTTTTCGGGTTTAACCAATGTTTGAAAACGCTCAATTTCTTTGCTGTTATCAATTTTAATAGCACATATTTCGATAATCTCATCATATTGTGGGCTTAAACCTGTTGTTTCTAAATCTAAACACACATATTTTTCGGGAAACGCAATCAATGATCTGCCCTTTTCTTTTCTTTCAATTGAACACACAGTATTGTTTTCAAATCCTACAGAAACAGTAATCATAGCATTTAACCGCCTTTAGTTTAAACAAAATTTACATATGGATTTTTACATAACACCTTGCTTAAAATAAAGTGAGGTGTTTTTTATGAATTATAAAGACTATCAAAATGCAAGAGACTCGGTATGGCAGTTGTTGATTGATTTAGGCATTTCGGAACTGCCGATCAACACTGTCAAGATCTGCACCGAGCTTGGAATCAAGCTACATTACTACGAGCCGACCAATGAAAGCGACGGCATGAGCTGCTACATTAACGGTGAACCACACATTTTTGTAAGCTCCGCCGTTTCGCCCGAGCGTCGAAGATTTACTGTTGCTCACGAAATCGGGCACATTATTCTCAATCACGTCGGGAAGTTCGAGCTTGTAAACAGAGAGCCTACACCGCAAGACAATCCAATTGAACAAGCAGCAAACGTTTTTGCAAGCCGTCTGTTAGCTCCCGCCTGCGTTCTGTGGGGGTGCAATGTTCGGACCGCCGATCAAATACAAGAACTTTGCAAGATCAGCCGCACCGCCGCAGAATACAGAGAGGAAAGAATGAATGAGCTTTACAAACGCAATCGCTTTTTGACATCTCCGCTTGAGCGAAAAGTCTACTCACAGTTTGAAACCTTTATAATACAAAACAAATTTTAACCATCTTCAAGAGGAACTTCAGGCAAATTCTCAAGTTCCTTGAGCTTGCTGTCCGTAACAATCAACGGAGAATTGTCTCCGTTACGGGCAGCTTTTTCTATTATATAAAGCTTTTTTTCCGGCTCAATGCCGAGAAGCTTATCGACTGATTTTTGCATATCAGGGTGCTCTCTGTATGCAAGTATTAAATAAGCCTCATGTCTTGAAAGCTGGATATTCTTTGCGATATCCACGCAATCCGCATAACAGCCTTTTTTATCTGTTTTCAGGGCTAACCAATCAGGATTAACATCTAAAATTTGCGCCATAGCTTGTATAACGGGAAGTTTGATCTTTTCAACCGCTCCGCTTTCGTATCTCGCAATCGTGGATTTATTAAGCGAAAGCCTATTTGCAATCATTTCTTGTGTCAAGTTAAGCTCTTTTCGCCTTGCTTGAATACGTTCGCCTATTTTAATAGTAATATCGTTCATTAAATTCACCAGCCTCGTTATTACGATAAGAATATAGCATAAATAATTGCAAAATGCAATAGTTTTTTAGAAAAAGTTTAAAAAAAGTTGCATTTTGCTATTGACAAACTTAAAAAGTGTGTTATCATGTAGTTGCAAAACGCAACAAGGAGGCGACAAGATGATAAATTCCAACAAGCTAAAAGGACGTATGAAAGAAAAGGGCATCACCCAAGCAGCTCTTGCAAAGCACTTGAAAATATCCCAGCCCACGTGTTGCCAAAAACTCAATAACACAAGGCAACTGACGCTTGATGAAGCAAACGGGATTTGCGAAATACTTGACATTTCCCCGGAACATTTTGGCTCTTATTTTTTTATACAATAAGTTGCAAAACGCAACATTTCCGCCATCGTAGCGGATGCAGGGAAAAATATCAAAAAAACTTAATAAAAACATGACTGAATAGTGTTACATTCTTCCCGGCTCCCTGCATCCGCTACGATGGCGGAGAGCAAACCCCAAAACGCAGAAACAACATAAAACAGAAAGGATGATAACCATGACACCAAGAATGCGAACAATTGACGAGGCATACGGCGAAATCTTCAAAAACGATCCCCGAACTTCAATCACAAAAACGGCTTTTCGTAGATTCGTCCGCACGGGGCAAATTCCGAGCGTAAAGATCGGTAGAAAAACCTTTGTAAACCTTGAAGCGGTCGCAAGATTTTTTTCTTGCGGCATTGAACCATCAGAACCGACACCCACCACATCATCAGCAATGATACCCGAGAACAGCGAATTTGTTCTCAAACTCGTGAAAGGAGCTTAATTTATGTCTGAAACAATAGAAAAAGCCCTCACAAAAATTACAGAAAAGCAATCCCAATACACCGAAAATGATAAGCACTACTGGATTGCCGAGCAGGTTAAGGATATCGCCGCCGAGAGTGACGACAACGCACAACACATTTTTAATGATCTTGACGATGACAAAATGTCGCTCAAGGAGATCGAAACGAAGATAGCCAAGTATGCTAACGCTCACGGCGGATGCACACCGCCGAAGGCTGCCGATAAGATTATCCGTGATTTCTTTGGCTTAGCCGAGCTTGCAGAAAAGCCGAAATCGCAGGCGCCTGCCGGAATCCTTGATCTGTCGGATTTTATGTGAGGTGCGACGCATATGGAAATTATACATAACTGTGTCGAATCTCTTTCGATATTGGAGGACCGACAAAAATTTGCGGCACTTCTCCCCGAAGTGCCGCGTCCGGGTATGAAAGATTGGATCAGAAAAAATTTCTACGACTCCGAGCTTGGCGGTGATTTCTGCGTGTTCTCACGAAAATCAATCTGTGTTGAGGATGAGCAAATCGGCAGAACGATGTCAGCTGATGACTGGGAACGCTATGAATCAAATGCTCACTACCACTGGGCAGCAGAATGTTACTGTACCGCCTGTGGGATGAGATTCGTCGCCGGCTGGAATAAAAACCACCCGAACAAAAAATACGGCATAAGAATGTATGCCGGCGACGATGGAGAAAACTACGATGGATACATTCCCGAAAATGCGCTTCCGGACGTTGATTTTATGACCTACAACGAGGACTACGAAATCACTTGTCCGAGGTGCGGAGAGAGAATCTCCCTTATACACCGAAGCCGGTTAAAGCACGGCAGGACGCATCAAATGCTCGTAACAAGCATCGAGGCTGTCGACAATTACACTGTCATTATGACCTGGCGAGCCAGACGTTACATAGGTCAATGGAATCCATATACCTTAGATGATTTTTTTGAAATACTCCCTCGCGAGGCGCTTGTAATTGACGGTCGCAAGGCGTATAGATTTAAGCACTCAACGCTTCCGAGCATTTTTAGCGCCGAGGTCCAACTTGGTGAATGGGAGCCGACTAACTATTACAACGACGATCTTGCTTATCACCGCTATTACGACTACAACGCCGGAGGAAATTACAAGATAGATGCGACGGTGTATCGAAACGTTCCTGATTTAACAGGAACAACAGGCGAAAAAACAGGGCTCGCCGAATATGTCGACGGACACATAGAGATACTCGAGCCGCTTATATTTGCTTACCTCAAAATGTGGCGTCAACACCCGACCATAGAAAATATTGTAAAAAGCAGGTGGCGTTGCGTTCTCGACACCGAGCTCCGCAGGCTTGCGAGAAACGAAAATTACGCATATTCTGCAAAATATAGCGTTGCCACGGATCTGTTTAATTTCGGCGAGAGAGCTCCGCATAAGATGCTCGGTATCAGCAGACAGTCTTTTAAACATGGCTTCGGCTGGACTTGTGAGGATCTCAGGGAATATAACTTTTGGAAGTTTACTTTTGAGAACGTTACCGAAGAAGATTTTGACGATTGGTTAGGCTTCTTTGAGGGTCCAACTCTCCATAGCTTGGCAATCACTCTTTCAGACTATGACGACGGATATAACTATAAGAAAGTAATCAATTACCTTATAGATCAATCGTTCCTTACCTCCGCAGATGTCGCAGCTCAAACGTGGGTCGATTACCGTGAGATGCTCGACGGCGGCGAACATACATACCGTGAGATTTTTCCGAAAAATCTTCGGCAAGCCCACGATGACCTCGTCGAACGCACGGAAGCTGAAAAGCAAAGCAAATATGAAGCTAAATTCACCGAGCTTGCAGAGAAATATTCCGCTCTTGAATGGAGCGACGGCGATCTCTGCATCAGAATAGCACAGAATGAACAGGAACTCATTGACGAAGGCAAAGTGCTACATCATTGCGTCGGAGGCTACGGCCATAAACACGCATCGGAAAGTGACGTCATTTTCTTTGTACGCCATTACCGCCGTCCGGAACGAAGCTATTATACGCTTGATATCAATATGACAGGTTCCGTTCCTTGCGAAGTACAGCTTCACGGGTACAGAAACGAGCTTTATCCGTCAAAACATTTTAGACGGAGTGCGATCCCGCAGAAAGTACGTGATTTCTGCGACCGGTGGGAAAAAGAGATTCTTATTCCGACGGTTGTAAAGATGAGAAAAGAACAGTCAACACCTGTTAAACGAAGAAAGGAGAAAGTTGCATGAGTGAAGAACTTGCAAAAAGAGATATTGATAGTATCACCGAAGAAATACAAGAGCTTAAAACCGAGGCACAGTGCCTCATTGTTCATTATGTCTGTAAAATCGGTAAAAAGCTGACTGAGGCGAAAGCTATACTTCAGCACGGCGAGTGGGCTGAATGGCTCGAAAATGAGGTCAATTTCAGCCAGCGTACCGCGACAAACTATATGAAAATCTATGAGGAATACGGATCGGATCAGATGTCGATCTTTGGCGGAAATTCGCAGGCGATTGCCAATTTGGGCTATACGAAAGCACTTCAGCTTTTGGCAATTCCGGCATCGGAGCGTGAGGATTTTGTTGAAGAAAACAACGTCGACGAGCTCAGCACCCGCCAGCTTGACGATCTTATCCGTGAACGTGACGAGGCTTTAAAAAGAGCTGAGGAGGTTGAAAATATACAGAATCAGCTTGAAATTGCCAATGCCGCTGCGAAGAAAAAGGAATCTGAAGCGGCAATCGCAAGTAAAAAGCTGACTGAGGCACTCCAAGAAAAAACGCAGCTTGAAGAAAAGCTCAAAAAAGAAAAAGATCGCGCTAAAAAGCTAAAAGATAATCCCAAAATTCCCGATGAACTCAAAGAAAAGCTCAAATCGGAAGCCGAGCAAGCAGCGAAGACGGAATACGAAGAGCAATCCAGAGAGCTCGATGAACGCATTGCAAAAGTTGAAGCAAAAATCCGAACCGCCGAAGCTGAAAAGGCAACAGCAGAAGCCAAAGCCGCCGAGCTTGCAAAAAAGCTCAGCATGTCAAGCACTGAGGTCACGGAGTTTAAAACCGCTTTTGAGCAGGTGCAGACATGGAACGGAAAATGTCTTAACATCATCGGCAGAATTGAGAATCCGGAAACTGCCGCAAAACTTAAAACTGCAATGCAGACGTTTCTCGCACAGGCGCTTGAAACAGTGAAAGGAGAATAAGCAATGAACAATCTTATTTTAGAAGCCGAAAAATTATTTAAAAAATCCGCTCTTACAGCTGATCACGAGCTTTTTGTTGAAGCAATAAACAAAATTTCAGTACAAATAGGCACCGCCATAAGTCCTTTGACGCCGGCTAACAGGCCGTTCATTGCAGCGGTAATGATGAGATATGTTGATTTCATCAAAAAAGATTTTGATGCCGAAGAAATGAAAGTATTTTATGAAATACTTGAATGTTTTAGAAAAACAAGCGCCGAACATATCGTTACAATGCCCATGCCGACGAAAGGAGAGAAACCAAATGGATAAACTTACTTTACTTTACATTGCATTCTTAGCAGTCGTGATTATTCTTGCTGTTTGCTTTTTCGCATTGAACGACAGCTGTAAGAAGTCTGAACAACTCAGCGAAGAACTTGCCAACCGTAACGATTTAATTCTCAAAGAGTATCGAAAATTGATGAAAAATTACAGCGAGCTCGCCGGGGAAAACAAAGATCTCAAAGCTCGATTGCTTTACGAAAGGACGAAAGACGATGCAAACGTTCTTTAAATTTCCGCCGGATGATTACGGCCGGACGCTCGACATGAGCGATCACACGATGCAGCTTGAGCGTGATGCGTATTGCAAGAGAATCGGCGAACCAAAACATTTTCCGCTTTCAGACGATCAACATCGAGATTTTGAAATCGAAATGTCTGTAAAATATCGAAAAGAATTCATTGAATATCTTAAGAAACACGGCGGACTTAATGTCGCTTCTCTTACGATTGCAGTCATGAACAAGAAATCAAATCTAATTGAATATTACATGGAACGGAGACGGCAGAATGAAAGAAAAGCAGCTCTTCCCATGCGACACGACGCATCTCGCTCGAATGATGTTGCGTGAGAACGATGACGGAGATCAATTTTATGTCATAGAGTCCGAGTACAACAAGAAAACTAAAATGTTTGAAAATGAGCTGATCATTTCGGTCGGCTCACCGACTGCCGAGCTTGAAGCCTGGAACGCCTATATCGGTGCGCTCGATACGGCAGTTAATAAGATTCTCCGTGAGCGTCCGGAGCTGAAATCTTATTTCGCCGAGCTTGCTCGGTCAACAGTAGGTACCGTACCGCCGGCAATATCCAAGATCAAGCAAGCACTTGGTAATATATTTCATACAATTACAACGTTTTTTAGGATTAGGTGAGGATATGTTAAAGAGGCGAAGAACTGCATCTCCCTCGGAGTATCATCGACGACTCGGCATGCAAATGTACTATCATTTTAAACTCGGAATGTTAGCTGGTAGACTTTCACGTTTGGAGGCTTTACAACGCAAACCGGAGGTTAAGTACATATTTACCAAAGATTATATCCCGTACAATCTTAAAGAAAAGCCATCGGTACGGTTTGAAATGATTGAGTATTTAGGAAGTGATGAAGATGATTACAGATAATTGCAAAATCTATTTTTGCTCCGAAAGCGAATATTTTGCAAGTTTGACACCGGTTAAATGTATTCCGTTATTCCCGGAAACTGTGAGTAATGGAGCTGATGAACTTCACTCCATTGAAACCATCAACGCTGACGTCATTTTTGAAGTGCCATCAATTGAATGCATTCTCAAAGATCTTTTCACAAACAAAGAAAAGGGGAAATTTAACGAACTTTGCCGCCAGGATCTGCACAGATGGTTTCGGGAGAATGAACCATTCATCAATGATCTTGCAAAAGATATAGCCGCAGCAGGTCGAACAAAATTCAAAATCTTTAGAAGGTGAAAATATGGTTTACGTTCAAACCACAAAAGATGTTTCTTGCACTATTGAGGGTGACCTTGTTCTTGACCCGTTCGGCGGACTTATGACGGTGCCGTACACGGCCGTAAAGATGAACCGCCGAGGATACGGAATTGAGCTCAACGCAGATTATTTCCGTGACGGCGTTGGATATCTCAAAAGTGCCGAAGAACAGTATGACACACCGACTTTATTTGATTTTATAAGCGTGGGAGCGTGAAGAAAAATGACCTGCTGCGATATGTGCGGTAAAGAAATAAAGAGTATTTTGGATCAGCGAAATGTTGAGATCGGCAATAATATCATGGTCTTTGCAAAAAAAAGAACTATGTGCCGAAAATGTTCGCAGAAGCTGAAACGATTTATTAAATTTGAAGCTGCGAGAAAGGGAGGCGACGGAACAAATGCTAAAGACTAAGATTTATATCGCCGGAAAGATTACCGGTGATCCGAATTATAAAGAAAAATTTTCAAAGATGGAATCAGAGCTTCTGAAAATACCGGGAACAGCCGTGATTAACCCTGCAGCCCTTCCAACGGGATTGGAACCGGCTGATTATGCAAGGATCTGTTTTGCTATGATTGACTCATCGGATATAGTTGTTTTCGCACCGAATTATAAAAAAAGCCAAGGAGCACTGCTTGAGATGCAATACTGTAGATATATTCAAAAGACGTGGGCACCCTTTGAGGAATATATAATACGGATGCAACCTTGGAACACGATACAATCATCGATTATCAAGTCTGTCAAAGAAAACGTTGATGATCTCAGATCTGACATAGTTGCGGCAAATCGAAATAATTTTAAAATCTTTTAAAACGGGAGGTGAACTAAATGATAATAACGTGTCCAAAATGCGGACAAGCTTTGATGAACGAGGATAATCGAACTTTGACTGATACCGAAGCCGCCGAGCTTGCGTTACAAACCTGCAACTGCCCAGCCGCCCGAGCTTGGCGAAGTAAGGAAAGGCAGATTGACGAAGCTTGTTTTAACATCGAGTCGCTTTGCGTTGCGAATGCACGTGAACTCGGAATGACAGAGATTGAGAACGATGAAATAATCGACATTCTCAAAAAAAGTGCTCGCTTGATTGCCGATGCAAAAGTCTTTGACCTGACCGTTACAACCGTCGGCCACGGAAAGGTTAAAATCGGCAAATCAGGTAAGGGCTCAATCTCCGTTAAGCGCACAGTCGGTCATACGGAAGAATTGAAAGCAAATGAAAAATATTAAGGAGAGTATTATTTATGAAAAAGTATTTTAAAAAATGTATCGCTGTAATTTTAGCGATCATACTTGTCAGCGGCTTGTTTCAGGGATGCACCGAAGCAGAGCGTGTAAATCACAACTTGAATAAGCAGGCAAACTATTTCGATTGTGAACGCAGGGTTACGGTTTACAATGCCCGAACTGATAAGATCATCCTTTATATCGAAGGATATATCGATATCTCAAACAACACAACTAACGAGCTTGTTGTTACCGCCAAAACCTCAAAAGATACATATAAAAAGAACTATGTCTATCTTAATGACTACACCTTATATGTAGTTGAAGATATCGGAGGCACACACACTGACCCATACCATTATAAAGTATATTTTGACACAAACGTTATTCCGAGCGTTGAAGTTAAGTAAGGAGGCGTTACAATGGGCATCACAGAAATTTTGACACTTATTTTTGTTGTCTTGAAAGCGTTTAAGGTTATTGACTTTACATGGGTTCAATGCTTTATTCCTGAGATGATTGCAGGTGCTTTCTATTTTATAATGTTGATTTTTTATATAGTAAAAAGCCAACGCATTAAGAAAATTATTAAAAAGGAATTTAACTCTTTTGACCATATCTAAATCAACAAACTTAATACACGGGGTTCGGCCCTGCCGAGCCCCTCGACGCTAAAAAAATGACGGACTGAAAAAGTCCGTAACGAGAAAGTATTGTGTACTAAGTTATTGACAACGTGAAAGGAGGAGAAAACGTGAAAAAGCTCAACCGCGAGAGCATACATAAGTCAGGTGATTATATGGAAGTCGACATTTTCCCGGTTCGAAAACCGACAAGTCGACGTTCGACAAAAGCAAAGCCTACAAGACCGGTTCAGCAAAAGCTCAATGAACGGAATGCAGCTCGTAGGCTCACTTGGCTGCTTCAGGAAAACTTTGGCTCAAATGATTATCTATGCGAACTTTCCTATCCGGCGGATTTCCCATATGATAAAGCACTTGAGGGCAGAGAATTTACATGTTTTCTCCGAAATATCAAAAATGCTTACAAAAAAGAGAACAAGGAAATTAAATATATCCACAACACCGAGCTTGGAAAAGAAAACGGACGGCCGCATTATCATCTTGTGATTTCCGGAGGGATTGACAAAAAAACCATAGAAGAAAAATGGAATAGAAGATTTAACGTTGGTGAAAAAACAAATCTTATTCATATATCGCCCCTTCGCTTCACAAAAACGGGTCTTGCCGGAACAGCTTTCTATCTGACGAAAGATCCGATTCTTTGCTATCGCTCGTACTGCTGCTCAAAAAATCTTAAACAACCAAGAGAAAGTCAACGTGACGGACGTATCAGCGGACGAAAGCTCCAAGAACTGAGAAACGACAAGCACAACGCCCGAATTTTTGAAGAATTATATCCAGGCTATGTGTTTGTAGACGCTGATCCTCGTATAGATTTAGTCAATATCAACGAATACGGCGAAGCCGAGAAAATAGATTTTCCGTACATAGCAATTCGGCTTTACAGAAAAGACACTAAATATATCATCCGAGATCAAGAATACGCATAAGGAGTGAGTCAATGAGCAATAAGCTTCAAAATCAAATACCAAGACCCACGGAAGCTCAGGAGCAGGAAGCACTGTTTCGATGGGCTGATTTCGCCGTGGGTAAATATCCCGAAATCAAGTTCTTATATCATATCCCGAACGAGGGCAAACGCAGTGTTTATAACGGTGCCGCTATGCGTCGTCAAGGGCTGAAAAAGGGCGTACCAGATCTCTGCTTGCCCGTGCCCTCAGGGAAATATCACGCACTTTACATAGAGATGAAGCGAAAAGGCGAAAAACCGAGCTTGCAACAGCTCAATTGGCTCAACAATCTTAATCTTCTCGGCAACCGTGCTACTTGGTGCCAGGGATGGGAAGAAGCAGCGAAAGAAATTGAGAGATATTTGAGAGGTGAACAATAATGCCGAGAGAATATTCGCAAGCGCTTGCCGATTACGCTATTTCAAGAGAACGTTATCTCGAACTGAAACACAAGTGTTATCAATATCCAGAGTGGATACGGGAACGCAACGATAGCTATGAGCTCTCGGCAGGCAGCTTTGACGGAATGCCGAGAGGCAGTTCAAACGCATCGTCAGCTGTTGAACGGAAGGCGGATAGAGCCATGAAGTCCGCCGATCTTGTTGAACTTGTAGAGCGTTGCTTACACGATGCCGCAGGTGGAGATATGAACGTTATCCCTGAGCTCAGAAAGAATATCTGCTATGGTGTGCCGTATATCGCGCTCTCTATTCCGTGTGATAAAAATAAATTTACGAAATATCGCCACAAATTTTATTACATTCTTGATAAAAAAGTCTAACTTGTGGAAATGCGGAACAAGAAAACTGCTAAGATAAATATAACGAAAATAAACAAAAGCCGTGTTGAGCCGAATTGCACCCGCTCGATGCGGCTTTTTCATGGGTGAGAACATGAAAACACTTGCCGAGCTTGCTGAAGAATATAAATCGCAAGCGGATCACATTAAGTCTCAGATCGAAGCTATACCGGAACACACAGATGATTATAAGCTCAAGCATAAGCGTGCAGTCCTCTGGGATATGTGGAGTGAGGCTATGGAGAACTATTACAAACTAAAGAACTACTACATCAAATGACGCAGAAAGAATTTTACAAATCAATGCCGTGGCTGCGTGCACGGAAGGCATTCATTGAAGAGCGCACACTGATTGACGGTGGAATGTGCCAAGTCTGCGGCGAGCGTCCTGGAAAGATTGTCCACCACACGATATGGCTTAACGACGTTAACTGCAACGACCCTGACATAGCCCTCAACCCTAAGCTCTTTCGGTATGAATGTCATCTCTGCCACAACAAAGAAGTTGATCCAGCACGGAACATATACAACAACGGCCGAGCTTGTTACTTGCCTGATGGAACAGTCGTTAAGCGAGGAAATTATTAAGCCTCCCCCCTAAAAGCAAAATTACAGTGAGGCGATTTGACCGAACGCCCCTATTTAATTTTACCCTGCGGGTCGCGTATGCGTGGTGTAGAGGGGGTGTGGTGGTGTAGTTATGAGGTGATTATTTGAGCGAAAAAGAAACAGAAGAAACGAAGTTAGAGAAAATCCAAAAAGAACAGAAAAAAATCAAGAAAATTTTTAAAGATCTCGACGAAAACAAGAAAAGACTTGTAAATCCCCTCATTGAAAAAGCTGCATTTATGTCTGTGACACTTGACGAGCTGCAAGCGACAATTAATGACGAAGGCTGCGTTTCCGAGTATAAAAACGGTGAAAATCAATACGGCACGAAGAAAAGCCCCGAGGTTGAAATCTATCTCAACATGTCAAAAAATTACGCTGTGATTATCAAACAGCTCACCGAGCTTGTTCCTCCGTCGAAGCGCAAAAACTCAAAACTTGAGAAGCTGAAAAAGGAAAAATGATACGCAACTATATCACCGAATATAACGAGGCGATCTTATCCCGCAAAGTGCGAGTTGGTAAGTGGATCAAGAAGATTTACTCGTTAATTTGTCAAAAAATTGAGTCAAAAGAATACTTTTTTGATGCAAAGAAAGCCGAAAAAGCTATTGAATATATTGAAAATTTCTGCCATCACAGCAAAGGCAGAAACGACCTTATCACGCTTGAATTGTGGCAGAAAGCGGCCGTCAGTGCAATGTTCGGCATTGTTGACGAAAACGGCACACGCATCTTTCGTGAGGTGTTTATCGTCATTGCAAGAAAAAACGGTAAATCGCTTTTTGCCTCGGCAATAATCAGCTATATGGCGTATATTGAGGACGAATACGGACAAGAAATCTATTGCCTTGCGCCGAAGCTCGAACAAGCCAATCTCGTTTATGACGGCTTTTATCAGATGATCCAGCTTGAGCCGGAGCTCGCCGAGCTTGCAAGGAAGCGACGAAGCGACATTTACATTTCCGAAAGCAACACGGTAATAAAACCGATTGCCTTTAACGCTAAAAAAAGCGACGGTTTTAACCCTCAGCTCGTTGTCTGTGACGAGCTTGCGGCCTGGCAAGGCGACGCCGGGTTAAAGCAGTACGAAGTTATGAAATCCGCCCTCGGAAGCAGAACACAACCGATGATTCTCTCTATTTCAACCGCCGGATATGTTAATGACAGTATATATGACGAGCTGATGAAGCGTTCAACCGCATTTCTTCTCGGGAACAGCAACGAAAAAAGACTTCTTCCCCTGCTCTACATTATCGATGATGTTGAAAAGTGGAATGATCTTGAAGAGTTGAAGAAAAGCAATCCGAACCTTGGAATCAGCGTCTCGGAGGATTTCTACCTCGAAGAAATAGCCATTGCAGAGCAATCGCTTAGTAAAAAGACTGAATTCTTAACGAAATATTGCAACATAAAGCAGAACAGCTCTGTTGCGTGGCTTCCATATGAAGTTATCGACGCTTTGACGGGTGAAAAGCTGGATCTGAACGACTTCAGAGAATGTTATTGCGTCGGCGGAATCGACCTTTCTCAAACAACAGACTTAACGGCTTGCTGCATCATCATTGAAAAAGACGGTAGACTGTATGTTTTTGCACAATTTTTTATGCCGAGAAACAAGATCGATGAGCTTCAAGAGCGCGAAGGTGTTCCGTATAGAATCTATGAAAAGCAGGGTTTAATCAAGCTCTCAGGCGATAATTACGTCGATTATAACGATTGTTTTAAGTGGTTTGTAAGGCTTGTCGAAGAATATCACATTTACCCACTGCAGATAGGCTACGACCGCTATTCTGCGCAGTACCTCATTCAGCAGATGAAAGCTTACGGCTTCCACATGGACGACGTTTATCAAGGTGAAAACCTTACACCGGTTATCTATGAGGCCGAGGGCTTGATGCGTGACGGTAAACTGCGAATTGGCGACAATAACCTGCTTAAAGCGCATCTGTTAAACACAGCTCTAAAAGTAAATTCGGAAAGTCGCAGAGTTCGCATTATTAAAATTGAACAGCGCTGTCACATTGACGGCTGCGCGGCTTTACTTGACACATTAACTGTCCGGCAAAAGTGGTTTGAAGTCATTGGAGAACAGCTCAAAAATGCGGCATAAAGGAGTTTCCAAATGGGATTATTTGAAAAAATATTTAAAACTAAAAATCAAAAAGCAAATGTAAATGGATATTTTAAAATGCTTGACGGATATACACCCGTCTACACGACCTATGACGGCGGTGTCTACGAAATGGAGTTAACTCGAGCTTGCATCCATACATTTGCAAATCACGTCTCAAAGCTGTCGCCGGATGTTACGGGCGCGGATCTTGGAAGAATAAAAACTCTGCTCAACAATAAGCCTAACCCGTGGATGACGTCGGCGCAGTTTTTGTATAAGGTAGCGACAATTTACGAGACGCAAAACACCTGTTTCATTGTTCCGATTCTTAACGAGATCGACGAAATATCCGGATATTATCCGGTAAATCCGAGGCTTGTTGAGTTTGTCAATGTTGCCGGCAGTCCGGAACTGTGGGTTAAGTTTACTTTTGGCAACGGTCAAAAAGCGGCGGTTGAGCTATCTCAAGTCGGAATAATCAACAAATTCCTCTATCGGTCGGACTTAAAGGGCGAAAGCAATTCGGTACTTGACCCGACGATGAAGCTCCTCGATATGCAAAATCAAGGCATTCGGGAGGGAATCAAGAATAATTCAAGTTTCCGCTTCACCGCCCAAGTGGCTAATTTTTTAAAAGCCGAAGACTTAAAAGCGGAACGTGAAAGATTTTCGAAGGAAAATTTTTCCGGCAGTTCCGGCGGAATGCTGCTTTTTCCGAACACGTATACCAACATTAAGCAAGTCGACAGCCAGCCGAGAGTCGTTGATACCCAGCAGATGAAAGCTATACAAGATCGTGTGTACACTTATTTCGGCACAAACGATGAAATTTTGCAAAACAAGGCTGTCGGCGATAAGTGGTCGGCATACTACGAGGGAAAAGTTGAGCCTTTTGCAATCCAGCTCAGCCAAGCAATGACGGCAATGACATACAGCAATTTGCAGATTTCTCGCAGTAATGCGATTATGTGGAGCTCCAATCGCCTCCAGTATATGACAAATGCCGAAAAGTCAGCAATGATCCAGACGCTGTTTGATCGTGGCTTGCTCAGCACCAATATGGGAATGGATATTCTGAATCTGCCGCACGTCGAAAACGGCGACAAATTTTACATTCGCCGTGATTATGTCGAGCTTGGTGCCCTCCCGGCTGATACGGTTACAACGGATAACAACAAAAAAGGAGAGATAAACAATGACCCCGAATCATAAAACAAAATTTAAAAATAATTGTCAAACAAGGTATATGCCGATATTCGGCGCCGGTTCCGGTCAGAAGCTCATTGACACCAACTACTACATAGAGGGCTATGCGGCACGCTATGAGCCTTATGTCCTCTTTAATGACGGCGAAAATGATTATTACGAGCAGTTTGACAGGAACTGTTTTACAAACTGCGATATAACGGACGTTATATATCTTTATGATCACGCAGGGAAAGTCCTTGCAAGGATAAGCAATAAAACTCTTATTGTTGAGCCGAGAGACGAAGGCTTGTTTTTTGCTGCAGATCTCGGAAAAACCGAAGCCGCACGAACTCTCTACGATGAGATTTGTGCAGGTATGATTACCAAAATGTCGTGGAGATTTGCGATTGGTGATTATGACTACGATCCAAATACAAGGACATTTACGCACCGAACCGTAAAAAAAATCTATGATGTGTCCGCTGTGAGCATTCCGGCGAACAATGACACAGAAATCAATGCTCGTTCTTGGGCTGACGGAGTGATCAGTCTGAGAGCACGGAGAGATGCAGAGCTTGAGAATAAACGAAAAAAACTTGAAATCAAATTAAAAATTGGAGGATCTTTATGAAGAAAAAAAGACTCAAAGAAATTGAAAAAAGACTCGCCGAGATCAAGGGTATAGTTGATTCCGACGAGAGTGTTGAGAACATTGATGCTCTCAACACAGAGGCTGACCAGCTTTTAGCCGAAAGGAATAAAATCCTTGAAAATATCCAGAATTACCAGCAACTCCGTCAGAAAATCGCTGACGGCTCCATCGGTACATCTATCAATATCGGCGGTAATACCGACGCTGAGAATTTCGAGGAGAGGGCGAAAAAGTTTGCATCGACAAAAAGGACAAGCATCGCTACAACTCAGCTCAGAGCGGCGCTTGTGAGCTCCGGTAAGTTGGCAACGCCTACGGCAGTCAGCGGAATCAATGATACCGTCGGTGCAAAGCACAGCTCAATCATCGATCTTGTAAAGATTGTTGATTGCGGCGGTATGGGATCGAACAAGGTTGCTTACATCGACACAGACGCCGATGCAGCGGCAGAACATACAGAGGGTTCAGCGGCAACCGCTAAGGAAGCAACATTCGGCTATGTCGAAATCACGCCGAAAACGCTCGCTACATATGCTCAGATTTCGGAACAGGCAAAGAACCAGACGCCGCTCCAGTATGAGGCTAAGGTTCAGGAGCAGGCTCTTATTTCGCTCCGCAAGGCGGCCGTTAAACTTGTTATCTCCAAGCTCAAGGCATCAACCCTCAACAAAGCCGTCGACGCATCTGTTTCTTCTGCGAAAAAGGGAATCCTTGACGAAAACACCCTTACTGACTTTCTCCTTGAATACGGCGGAGATGAAAGCGTTGTCGGAGAAGCAGTGCTTTTCCTCAACAAAAAGGATCTTCGCGCCATCGGCAAAATCAGAGGAACACAGGACAAGAAGAAGGTTTATGAGATCGTTCCTGACGGCTCAAACCCGAACGTTGGCATCATCAAAGACGGCGGTCTTTCGGTCAAATATTGCATTTGCTCCGAGCTTGCAGCTTGCGTTGATACCGCACAGGGTTCGGCGGCTATTCCGACAATGTTCTACGGAAATCCGCAGTGCCTTGAGCTTGATCTCTTTACCGACTACCAGGTTAAGGTTTCTGAGGAATTTGCATTTACGTCGCTTATGGATACAATTCTCGGATCTGTCAGCCTCGGCGCCGATGTCGTTGCAAAGAACGGCTTTGTCTCACTGACAATTCCGGCTTCAGCTTGATCGGAGGCTTACGATGGCAAGCCCTACTATTATCCAAAAAATCAAAACGGACCTGAGAATAAGGCACGCCGAGCTTGATGAGGATATATCCGATAACATTGACTCTTGTGTTGCTGACTTATCCTTATGCGGCGTTAGTGTTGATGATGATTGCGTACTTGACCGCAACATAGTTAATGCAATTAAATTGTGGTGTAGGTCAAGATACACCCACGACATTGAGGAGGCTAAACTCTATGAACAGCGGTACAACTCCGTTAAATCAACGTTAATGTCCTCCAAGGGTTATAGGAGGGCTGACAATGATACAGATGAATAATGTCGTTACGCTCATCTGTGGAAAAACCGTAAAAGATGCTGAGGGTTATCCGACCCTCAGCATTATTTCCGAATCAGAGGTTTTTGCGGATGTATCATCTGTTAAACGTCAGCAAAAAGACTCTGCATATCGTCGAGGATACAACGCAACGCTCACGGTAAGGATTCAAAAATCCGAGTATCAGGGCGAGCAATTCTTAAGATTTAAAAGCAAATGCTTTGAGATCAAAGAATCGTACAGCTTGAATGAAGATGCAATTGAACTTACGTGCTCGGATATGAGGTGCATAAATGGCGGATTTTCAGCTTGATTTTGACGATAGCATTTTTAAGGGATTAGATAAGCTCTCGGACACCGAGAAGATCTCGGCAAAAATGTTGCAAGAGGCAAGTCCGATTGTTGTCGAGTCGATGAAAAGTGAATTGAAGTTACACAAGCAAACATCCGAGCTTGTTAACTCCGTAAAACCGACTAAGCCTAAGAGAAACAAAAGCGGTGACAATGTCGTTGTAGTTCGTCCGACAGGCAAAAGCACGACAACAATTGCCAAAAGCGGCAAAGCCTATACCCGCAAAAAGGCGGTTCGCAACATGGAGAAGCTCGCTTCTCTTGAATTCGGCAATTCGCACGGTCAAAAGCCTACACCGATTATCGAAAAAGTCATCAAAGGCACCGAAAAAGCCGTATTTGACAAGATGAGCGATGTTTACAACAGGGAGACAGAACTATGACACTTATTCAAAAGTTAGACAGAACGCTTTCAGAATTGAACATTACGTTCTACCCGGGCTATTACCAAGGTAACGGTGAGGATTACGGAATTTATGAGGGCATTGTTGAAAGTCCTGAAATTTCGGCCGACAATGAAGCTCAGATCACTATATGCGAATGCAACGTTCATTTGTTTGTGAAAAGTAAACAATCTCAGAAGAAAAGAAAACTTTTAAAGTTGCTCAAAAACGCCGATTTCACAGTCGGCGACGTTTATGAGCAATACGAAGCTGAAACAAATTACACTCATTATATCGCTGAGGTCTCAGCTCTCAGTGAAGATTACGAAACGGAGGAATAAGATATGGCAAAATTCAAAGCTTGCGGCTCAACGTTTGCAAAATGCACGTCAAACAAGCTTGCCGACTCAAAAAACGTCGGCGATGCTGTAACGATCGGCAAGATGATTGAAGTAACAGTCAAGCCAAACTTCAAAGAAGCACTTCTGTATGCCGATGATGAAATCGCCGAGCAGATCAGAGAGTTTGACAGCGCAGAAGTCACGCTCAACATTGACGAAATCGCGATTGAAGCAGCTGTTGAGATTTTTGGTCTCAAAAAAAGCGAGCTCAAGGAATATACCGCAGTTTTCGTCACTGAAGACGGAAGCACAGATTCTAACTATGGCACATATGGCTTCATATATGCATCCATTAAGGACGGCACTACGTCCTACAATGTATATATGCTGCACCGAGTCAAGTTTGAGCTGCCCGAAGATAAGATCCAGACGAAGGGCGAAAATATTACATTCTCAACACCTACCATTTCCGGAAAGGCCTACAAAGACATAGACGGAAATTGGAGAACAAGAGTTTTCGGGCTCAAAACTCTTGCGAACGCTAAAACGGTTCTCGCCGAACTTGTCGCACGGACAAGCGCCGCTTTTACAACGGCGTCAACCGGAGACAGTGGCACGATCCCCGGTGAGAGCAACACGAATGCACAGACAGAATAAGAAAGGTGGGTAAGGGCGCTTTAATGCGCCCTGATTTTATATGAAAGCACACACAACCAATTCAGAATTAAAAACCGTCGAGCTTGAATTTGACGGCAAAATATATAACGTAGCTGCCTCGTTAGATGTTCTCGACAAGGTGGAAAGACTTTCAGATGAAGAGGCTAACGACGTGACTAACGCTAAGAAAATCATCTCGTGGCTTGTAAACGATGCAATCGCACGAAATAACCTAAAAACCGGTACCCATGAAAAGGCGATCCCGCTTGAGTATTTTGGATTGCTGATTGGAAAGAGCAATCTCGAATATTATTCGGAAGCAATGAAAGAAGTTTTAGGAGGTTCTGCGGAGAGTAGCTCACCGGAGCTTGACGATGAGGGCAATGAAATAGTTGTCACGGACGAGATGGTTGAAGAATTCGGAGAATTACCGGAAACAAAAAACTTGAAAACCGAGTAAGCGTTAAACGATTGTTTTTTATTGGAAAATGCGTACTCGGTTTTTCTACGGCCGAAACATGGCACATGACGCCGAGCGAAATAATCGCTCTATACAATGAATACATTGAGTTTTACGGCTTAGGAGGTGAAAGCGGTGGCAAAAAGTAAAACAATAGGTGCAACGATCAAGCTTGGAGGAGAAAAAGAATATCGAAAAGCAATTTCCGATATCAATTCTTCGATGAAAGTGCTCCGCTCCGAAATGAAGAAAAGCACGGCCGAGTTTGGCAGCAACTCCAAAAGCTTAAAAGCTCTTACTGCTGAAAAGAAAAATCTTAAAAGTCAGATTGAACAGCAAACAGCTAAAATCAACACGCTCCGCGGAGCTGTTGAGAGCGCGACAAAAAAATACGGCGAAAATTCAAAAGAAGTCAACAAGTGGAAGGCTTCACTTAATGAAGCGGAAGCGGAACTTGCTAAAATGAATGACCGTCTTGGTGACGTCGAAAAGCAGACAAAAGGACTAAGGAAAGTCGAAACTGCATTCAAAGACATTAAATCAAAAATCTCAGAAATGAAAGATAATATGCCGCCTGCCGTTAAAGGGCTTGGAAATATTGTTTCCGCTGCCGGTAAGCTTGCGAAAATCACGTTTAAAGCTACAATTGCCAGCATGGCAGCACTCGGTACCACTGCTGTTGCTGTTGGCAAAGGCATCGCAAAAGCCGTTAAGGCGTCAATCGAAGGCTTCGGTGATTACGAGCAGCTTGTTGGTGGCGTCGAGACGCTCTTTAAAAGCTCATCAAATGAGGTTGTTAAATATGCGAACAACGCATACAAGACAGCCGGCTTGACGGCGAATGAGTACATGGAAACAGTAACAAGCTTTTCGGCGAGCTTGCTCCAAAGCCTCAACGGTGACACGGCAAAAGCTGCGCAGGTTGCCGATATGGCTATCACAGATATGTCAGACAATGCCAATAAAATGGGAACTGACATGTCGTCAATTCAGAACGCCTATCAAGGCTTTGCAAAGCAAAATTACACAATGCTTGACAACCTAAAGCTCGGTTACGGCGGCACAAAGCAGGAAATGGAGCGCTTGCTTGCTGATGCCGAAAAGCTTTCGGGTCAGAAGTATGACATTTCGAATCTGAACGACGTATATCAAGCTATACACGTCATTCAAACAAATATTGGTATCACCGGAACAACAGCAAAGGAAGCGTCAACAACAATTCAAGGTTCGATCAAAGCAGTCAAGTCAACTTTCCAAAACCTCATTACAGGTCTTGCGGACAAAAAAGCAAACATCCATCAGCTTGTCGGCAACTTTACTGACAGTGTCATAACCGCAGGGAAAAACATAATCCCGAGAATAGTAACAATCGTCAAAAACATAGGTCCTGCGATCTCCGAAACAGTCACAACGCTGCTTCCAGAGCTCATTCCGGTGGTGTCTGAGCTCATCAATCAGCTTGTGAACGGAATAATGCAGAACCTCAAGCCTATCATTCAAGCGGCAACAACTATTATTTCAACCCTTGCCAATGCCCTTACTGAGGATGACACAATAACATCAATAATCGATGCCACTCTCTATCTTGTGGACTCGATTGTCGGAATGCTTCGCAATCCGGAACAACTTCAAAAGCTCATCGATGCCGCAATAAAGATCACACTCGAAATCGCCTCGGGTTTGTTGCAGATGATGCCGCAGATCATCGATGCGGGCCGACAATTGATCAAAGGCCTCATTAAAGGCTTGTGGAACAACAGAGGGCTTATCTTATCAACAATCAAGCAGCTCGGCAAAACTATAATAAGCAACATAAAAGCGGTGTTTGGAATTCATTCTCCGTCAACAATTTTTGCCGATATCGGCAAAAATCTCATTCTCGGACTTATTCGAGGCTTGCAGAATTCGCTTCATCTTGTTGTCGACAAAGTGAAAAACCTCGGAAACACAGTTGTAAACGCACTGAAAAACAAGCTTGGCATTCATTCGCCGTCAACTGTTTTCGCGACACTCGGCGACTATTCCGGACAAGGATTCGGCGTAGGCTTTACCCGGTCGATGAAGAAGGTAAAAGAAAAGATAAAAGATATCTTGCCAACGAGCATTAACAGCGATGTAGGCGTTCGGCTCAAAACCGCAGTGCAAAGCCAGATTGCATCGGTAGAACCGACTGTTCACAACAACAACACAGCAGGAAGAATATTTAATTTTTACATTAACATTTCTCTCGGCGGTACGCCCGGAAAAGACTTTAACGTTGAGAGTGCGGCCGAAGAGCTTAGCAGACAGATTTATAACAATGTTAAGAGAAAAATGGAGGCGTTTGCATGAAAATAAATCAATTCCAATTCGGCGAAATGTTTTCATACAAAGACTGCGGACTTTACATTGAAAAGCGACCGTCTCCGGCAGTTCCGCTTCGCGACGTCACGAAAACACACGTTCCGGGGCGCTCCGGTGACGTGATCCAAGACAACGACTGTTTTTTAAACATTACAAAAACGTATAAAGTCGGTTGCGCCGATATAGACGCTAATATTGCGAAAGTCAAAAAAATGTTGTCTCAGAAAGGATATCAGATTTTGGCAGATTCATATGATCCTGATTTCTTTCGTTACGGAACTATTCTTAACGCCATATCGTTTGAAGAAGATCTTTTGAACGTAGGTCACGCAAGCGTTCAATTTGACTGCGAACCGTACAAGTACAGCCTTATGGGTCAGCTCGGCGTGACAGTGTCGACTAATTCAAGTGAAGTAACAACCATAACCAATCCTTATGAGCACTCTTCGTTGCCAAGGATTTATATCACCGCTGCCGATCGTCTTGGTGGTGAGGTTACGATAAAAGTTAATGATAAGAGCTTTATTTACACGTTTCCGAAAGGATATAACTCGGTAAACCTTGACAGCTTTTCCGAGGCTTGCTATGCAAGCGGAATTAACTTTAATTCGGGTTATGGATCTGATACATGGCCAGAGCTTGCACCCGGTGACAACACGGTTTGCGTTATCGGCGCTAAATCCGCCAAAGTTTTTCCAAATTGGAGGACGATATAATGACTCCAATTTTATTTTCAAACTTAAATACGAAAATTGCATTTTTAAAAGATTCTCTTCGTTGTGAAGTGACCGAGGAACGCAACGGTATTTATGAATGCGTTCTTGAATATCCAGTCGCCGGTAGAGACTTTGTGGAGATCTCCGCCGGGAGATATATAAAAGTAAGCCCCAATTCGACGGCCGATCCGCAGTTTTTTAAGATCTATTCGGTGTCGAAGCCGATCATGGGAACCGTCACCGTGAATTGTGAGCATGTCTCATATTCACTTTCGCGATATCCCATCAAATCAATTGCAAAAGAAAAAACAACCGCACTTGTCGCAATGAACAGGATCTTATCCGCTGCAAATGAGCACACCGAAAATGCATACAACTTTTCTGCTGAATACTGCGACATTGACACTGTTTCGAGCTTCGGTGCCAGCTGTTGTTCTGCGAGAGCTGCTCTCGGCGGGATTGACGGATCTGTCCTCGACTGCTTCGGCGGAGAATATGAGTTCGACAACCTCAAAATAAAACTGCATAAAGCTCGCGGAAAAGACAACGGCATCACAATTCGATATGGTAAGAACATGACAGAAATGAAGCTTACAATGTCCGTAGAAAGCTCATACACAGGCATCTTTCCGTATGTAATCAATGATGATCAGTATGTTTATTTATCTGAAATTGTTCAGCACGTTGAGAACAAGACAGGTATTGAGGAAAGAATTCTTTTTATGGATTTTTCAAGCTATTTTGAAAATGAAGAAGAAAAGAACGAAGCGAACCTCCGAAAGCATGTAACGGAGTATCTGAGCAACAATGACATAAATGCTGTTGACGGTTCCATGACTGTCTCAATGATTGACTTATCAAAAACAGCTCACGCAAGGCTCGTTCCGAGTCTCGAGACCGTATCATTGTGTGACACAGTAAAGGTGATTAACTCGTTGATGAATGTCACAGTGTCAATGAAAGTGATTAAAACGGTGTATGACTCACTTGGCGAAAAGTATGTTTCACTCGAGCTTGGAACGCCAAGGGCAGACTTCGCCGACGTAATTAAGCAAACGCAACGAACCGCAAACGAAGCGCTTCGGAAAGCTTCTGAAGCGCCGGATACTTCAGCACTTGAACAGAAGTTTCAGGACGAGCTTGACGATATGACAAAGAAGATCACCGGAGCTTCAGGAGGTCATGTTGTGCTCAATCCGTCAAAAAATCCGCAAGAGCTTCTTTTATTGTGCGACTCAGACAAGCTTGAAACGGTGAAAAAGCTCTATCGCTGGAACTCCGCTGGCCTTTCATACTCTCCAAACGGATACAACGGTCCGTACACTGCGGCTTTTCTCGGAGATGACGGAAAGCTGATCATTAACAATGTGACAGCAAGAAGCATTTCGGCGAGCCTGATAAAAGCGGGCGTAATAACCTCCGAAGATGCGTCTATGTTGATCGACTTAGATAATGGCAAGATAACAACCAAAAAAGGCGATTTTAAAGCAATCATCAATGAAGCAAGCTACAATCTCGAGTATCTTGGAAATAACTGCCGTATCGCGTCATATCGCAATATTAGATTAGAGGACGATGGAACCGAAACTTTAAAAGGATTCGGAGCGTCTCTTAATGTAAGCACAATCGGCAGCCTCGAACCCGGCTTTAAGATATTTGCATACAATGATAATTCTGGTGGAGAAATAGCAAGTTTCGAACGAACGAGAGTTAACATCTCTGTTCCGATAACTATCGGCGCAGAACGTCCAACAGAAGCGTGGAGAGGCTTTACTGTCTACAGAAAGGTTTCAGGCAACGATTACAACGTGACATACTGTTTAGGAAGCCCGGCCGGCAAGCCGGCAATTGCGACTGAGTTGAAAAATTCTAACGGCACAGTGCTCGTCAGACTGAACGTTTCCGGATTGGCGGGTACTGCTGCGGGCTCTATTTGGCTAAATAACAATTATGGCGGCTCGGCGATTGAGTCAAAGAAATTGATTTTTGGCACTTCAGAATTAACGTGGGGCGGTTCAACAGTGACGGTTTCTTCTTTAGCCGAAAACAAAACAAACATTCAAGGAAGTTCAACTGTACTACCTCTATTCGAATCATCCAAGTCACAGATCTATTCATATGACTTCTTAGCCGAGCCTTGTTCAAGCGAAGCCTCATTAAATACAGCAAGCGTATCAGAAAGCAATATCGCTTCAGAGGAAAGCAATAAGACATTTGGCTTCGTCATCGGCGACGGTTACAATACACCACCCGAAGTGTTGAGCTCTGACGGAAAACACATAAGTTTATACTCTATGGCCGCTATAACATGGAAGGCGGTACAAGAGCTTCTTGAAAAGAATAAGACACTTGAAAGTAAGATTTTAAGCATGGAAAGGAACGTAGCATCATGACCCTTGAAGAAAAGATATCATCAGTGAGAGCGGAAATTGACGAAACAGTTTCAAAAATTCAGCAGCTTGCTCAAATGCAAGATCAACTGATTTCTCAGCAGAATAAGCTTGTCGGCAAGCTTGAAGCATACGAAGAGCTTTTGAAAGAAAGTGCCGAAGCCGACACAAGAGAAAAGGCCAAAACTGATGCGTTGGAGGAAAAGACAGATGAAAGAAACGCTGACGGTTAAAGAGAATAGGGAAATATGCTTTTCGGACGGAAAGCACGTCTCTAACTGCACTCTTGGCGTTACAGGCGAAAAAAATGCAACTATTCTCAAGTTTGTGAAGCCGCTCAAAATCAATGATGAGCCTGTCAAAAATTTTAAAATGCGTGCTGTTTTCAACAATGAAGCCGGAAGTTTCCCGGTCGAGGTTGACTCCGACGAGCTTGCGCTTGGCCCTGAAATAACTGCTTTTCAAAAATCTATCCTATGTGTTCAGTTTTTGAAAAATGATGAAATCAAATGGTCATCGTTTCCGGCGAAAGTTTACTTCATAAAAGGTGCTGACGACAGCGGCGAAAACGTCGTTGAAAAGGCAAAATCGGAGCAGAGAGAGGCGGACCGAACAGAGCTTGGCGAAACGTTATCCGACCTCACGGGGCAGGACTTAAAGGAAGCGGATTGGAACGAGCTTATCGACATTGCCAATGAGTTACCGCTTAAAACTGAGCAAAATGTTGTTGACTTGACGAATTATACAGCATTAACATATGCTTTTGAACACGCAACAACGCCGCCGAGCTTAATTACAGGCGGATATAAGCTCGACAAGGAAGAACCAGACAACCCCGACTCACCCGACGTTTTGATTAAGCTTCCATTTCTTGAAACACCGAACGCAGCGTACAGTAAAAGTAGCCGTGTTTCGCAATCTGTCGAAGAGTGTGGATTTAGCGTTAAAGGTGCTGCTAAATCTATTGCCGTAAATGAAAGAAGTATGTTTAATTCTCTCGGCGGAACGGTTGCAGCAAATCTAAAGAAACTTACACTTGCCGACTTTGAGTGCGTTGTTGACCCTCGCGGAATGTTCAACGACAGCGGTTCTATTGAGGAAATAACATTGATTGAGAGAGGAAACAATGCAGAAGAATACAACACCGCCTATTGGTATGAATTCTTCCGAAACTGTTCAAATTTGCAATCAATTCTTGGAACACCACTTGACATGAGCCGCGGAACGGGGTACACACGAACGTTTCAGAAGTGTTCAAAGTTAAAGTGTGTTCGTTTTAAGCCACTCACAATCAGCCATGACCTCGACTTGTCAGATTGCCCCGCTTTGATGAAAGGAAAGTACGGAGCAAGCTCTGATGATGCTGGGACTCTTTTGTCCATTGTTAACGGCGTGCGTGAATATAGATCGGAATTAGGTCAAATTACGATTAAATTTTCGGCACTTGTAAAGGACTATTTAACCTCATGGCGTTGCGTACAAGACTCCGAAACGGGGTTGTACGTTGCATCCACGCAGGGCATGACGCTCGCAACTGTCTTAACAAACAATAAAGGAGTGATTATAGCGTGATATACGAAAAGCAACCAATCAAACACGCAACCGTATCAATTGTTGAGGATAGCGGCTTTAAAATGCTTGTGATTGAGCCGAACGAGGGTTACAAGCTCAGACAAAAAGGCGACAACACATACAGCACTCAGCAGATAATGTTTTCGGCAGCTTTTGAAAGCTTGCTGAATAATTATCGTGCCGTACCGCTCGACGAACCGGATGAGACGGTCGAAAATCCTCCGATAACGCCGACAGAGGACGAAGAACTGTCAGCGGAAGAGGCGCTGTCTATAATTACAGGAGGTGTATGACAATGACGAGAGCGGAAGCTAAAGCAATACGGCGAAAGGTCGTACAGGGCGAAACGGTTGAAAAGCTCGGCGGCATTACGGAGAAAATCGAGCAGTCCGATAAAATCGGGTATGATTGGCACAACTATTATGTCGGAGACAAGCTCGTGAAATCTATATACGTTGAGCAGGACAACCCCATTGGCACGCAAGACAATCCGTTTGAATGGTCGCCCGGCATGAAGCTTATTTTAAACGGATATTACACTTACAACGGTAAGATGTACGTTGCGATTGCAGAAGGTTCGCCCGAAACGATTACAGAGGAATATCTCGTTGAATTTTAAGGAGGAGTCAAAATGACACCAACAGGAAACAGACTTATTGACACAATCATATATGTTGCAGGCTCGGCGATCGCATTTAACGTGATTTTGCCGATCTGTGCCGTTATCCTTAAAGCCCTCGGGCTGATGTGAGGTGCGGCATGGAAGGAATTATCGCAGCAATCATCACGGGCGTCTTGTCGCTTATCGGCGTTGTAATAAGCAACATTGCGGCAAATGCCAAGATGTCAAAGGAACTTGAAAAAGCACAGGCAGTCACGGACACAAAAATTGAAGAATTAACACGAGAAGTACGGGAACATAACAACTTTGCGAAGCGTGTTCCCGTGCTCGAAGAAAAGGCAAAGGTCGCAGATCACCGTATCAGCGATTTAGAGCATATCAATCAGAAAGACTAAGGAGGAATCATTATGAAAAAAATCAATCTCAAGGGCGTAACAGCTCAGACTTGGGCGAGAACTCTCGTTCTTGTCCTCGCCCTCATCAGTCAGCTTGCCGTTATCCTCGGCAAGAGAAGCGAAGCAATCGACATTGATCAATGGCAGGAGTATGTTACATATGCTTTCACCGTCGGCGCTTCTCTCGTCGCCTGGTGGAAGAATAACAGCTTCACCAAGAACGCACAGACGGCTGACAATATTCTAAACGGAGGTGACGACAATGGCTAAGAGAGTATATGTCGGCATCGGTCACGGCGGTTATGACTCCGGAGCTGTCGGAAACGGCTTCAAGGAAAAAGACCTGACACTTTCCATCGGCAAGTATTGCAATGAGCGTTTGAAGCAGTACGGCATTGAAACAAAAATCAGCCGTACTACCGATTGCGATTCGTCAATCAAGTCAAAGGTTGCCGCTTCCAATGCATTTAAGGCTAATGTCTGCATGGATATCCACATCAACGCAGGCGGCGGAGACGGCTCGGAGGTTTATTATTCCCATGTTTCCCCGAACGGCAAGAAGCTCGCACAGTCTATTGTGGACGCTACACTTGCTATCCGTCAGAACACAAGAGGCATTAAAGTGAGACTTGATAAAGACGGCACGGACTATTACGGAATGATTCGTGAAACGGATGCGCCCGCTGTTCTTGTTGAGTGTGCATTTATCGACAACGCAACCGACATTCAGATCATCAATACCGAAGCCAAGCGCAAGGTGTTCGGCTATGCGATCGCCGACGGCGTTGCAAAGTATCTCGGTGTTAAAATGCCAAGCACATCAAAGCCCACCACGCCGAGCAAGCCGACAACCGCAACAGTCAAGATCGAAGCTCCAAACCTCAAGGATTACCTCAAAGAGGGCGACAGAAACCTTGCTGTTTACTCATACAAACAGCTTCTTGCACTGCTCGAGAAGAAAGGTATCATCGCTCAGGGTGTTGACAATAACGAGATCTTCGGCGCAGGCACCCGAACCGCCACAAAGCAGGTACAGAAAGCCGCAGGCATAACCGTTGACGGCCTTGCCGGTCCGCAGACAATCCGTGCTTGCTATGTGCTGGCGGCGAAGTGATTTAACTTGCCGGTAACTTGTCGGTAACTTGCTAAAATAAACTTATCCCCGGATTGTCACTTATGTGATAGTCCGGGGATTTTTTGCGATTATAAAGGGTAAAAAATAAAATAAACCCCAAATAAACCCCAAAAAGGCAAAAGAAAAGCCTTGAAACCACGTAGCTACGTCATTTCAAGGTTATATCTTTGGTGCGAGAGACGGGACTTGAACCCGTACGGGATTACCACACGCCCCTCAAACGTGCGCGTCTGCCGATTCCGCCACTCTCGCATTCAATTGTCGTTCCCTCAAGGAACGCTTGATATTATATCAGATTCATTTTTGTTTGTCAACTGTTTTTGAAATAAATTTAGGCCTTTTTCATAATTATTTTTTAAAAACCTTCCGACAGCGATTAAGCCGTCGGAAGTGATTTTATTTTGCTGTCAAAAAACAATTTTTTTATACTCACGGCGTAATTGTATGCCGCCTTTTATTTCTCCTCAAACACATATTCACCCGAACCGAGGCGAATAATCACACAGCCGTTCTTGCACTCATACTCATCGAAGCTGTGTTCAACGCCGTTTATTGTGAGCTTTTTGCCCATAATCGGCAATCTCAGCTCGGTCGCCACCGGAACGGTACATTTATATATAAGGTTTTTCTCGTTGCTCCATTCGCTCACGATAAGTCCCGAGGCGGAATCATAGCTTGCCTTAACATATGTCATGCGCTGCTGTCCGTCGGGAAGTTCATCGGTGGTTCTTGTATCAATTCTCGGCCGAAGAATAACAGTTTCAAAGCCCGGCATTCCCGGCTCGATGCCTGCCATATAGCGATACATCCATTCAACCACCGAGCCGTAAGCATAGTGATTGAATGAGTTCATGCCGACATCTCCAAAGCCGTTTTCCTTTGTATAAGAATTCCAGCGTTCCCAAACGGTCGTTGCGCCCTGATCGATGCTGTAAATCCAAGACGGCTCATTGCGCTGCATAAGGAGCGTATATGCCATTTTATCCTTACCGTATTTTGAAAGCGTCGTGCAAAGATTATATGTTCCGAGGAAGCCCGTCGAAAGTCTGTTGCCGTTCGCCTTTATCTGCTCAACAAGCTCGTCGGCTAGAGCTTTTGCATAGTCGGCATCAACAAGGTCAAAGGCAAGCGCAAGGATTTTATCGGTTTGGGTCTGTCCGATGAGCTTTCCGTCCTTCATGTAATTCTCAACAAAGTAAGCATAAGCCTGTTTTCTCAGCTTCTTATAATGCTCGGCTCTGTCGGATTTACCGAGAACGTCGCTCATCTTTATCATAAGGTCAATATCGTGTACAAAATAAACGGACGAAACATACGTTTTGTCGCACTGATCATATGCAAGCCAGTCACCGAAGCGAGCGTTTGCGCCTGCCATGCCGAACTTATCAACGAGCTGAGCAATGTATTTCTCCATTGACTCATAATGCGTTTCAAGAAGCTCAATATCATTATACATAACATACATGTTATAAGGCACGATTATGCCTGCATCTGTCCACGCCGCTTCATTCTCCGTATGGCAGCAAAACGTTTTGGGAATAACCTCAGTATATCCGCCGTCGTCACCCTGAGAATCCCGGGCATCCTGGATCCACTTGCGGAAAAATTCCTTGACATCTGCATTGTAAGCAGCCGTTACGCTGAACGCCTGCGCGTCTCCTGTCCAGCCGTAACGCTCATCACGCTGAGGGCAATCGGTCGGCACGCTCAGATAGTTACTGCGTTGACCCCAAAGAGTATTTGAAATAAGCTTGTTGACAAGCTCATTGGAGGTTTCAAGCGTTCCTATTTCTTTCGTAACAGAGCCGACAACTTCGGAAATAAAATCAAGTATTTCAATATCCTTCGTTGAGCTTATCTGAACATAACGATAGCCGTAAAAAGTAAATGAAGGTCTGTAAACCTCCTCATTCTTACCGCTGAGTACATATGTTTCCTTCGCAAGCGCGGTTCTGAAATTGATGGTATAAAGTGATCCTTTTGCGCCGTCATTTCCTCTTGAAATTTCACCGCTGTCGTTCAAAAACTCGGCATAGTGAACATTAACAAATGTTCCTCTTTCGCCTTTAAGGGTCAGCTTAGCCCAGCCGACCATTTCCTGACCGAGATCAATGATAAGCTTTTGACCCTTTTTGAGCGTTAGAGGAAAAGATTTAGGATTGTCGCAGATATTTATCTCGCCGTAATAGGAGCCGTTATAATTAACACCATCATAAACCGTGAGAGTTTTTGCTCTCAGACTTAATTCATCACGAACTTGAACCTTAGGACCGATAAAAGGAGTCAACACACCGTCGAAATAATCACAAACCGTCGCCTTGCGAACCTTTTTCGGCACAAATCCTACTGTTGAAATCTCATCATAACCGTTCTCTGTTGCATCACAGTATTCTCCGTCCCAGATGTCAGCCAAGCGAACCGGTCCGCCGACCGTTGCGTCCCAGTTTTCGTCTGTTACAAGAATTGATTTGCCGCCATGCACAATATTTGCAATGAAAGCGGGCGGATTTGCACCGTATGTACTCTGAACAATTCTGCCTGAATACCAGCCTGCCGATACCACTGCAAGGATTCGATTCTTTCCCTCATGAATATACTTTGAAACATCATAGACGTAGTAAAAGGCACGTTTGTTATAATTTGTCCAGCCCGGTTTCATCTCGTCATTGCCGACGCGCTTGCCGTTAATGTAGATATCAACAATACCGAGAGCCGAAAAAATCAACTCGGTTTTCTCGCCGCTTACGATATCAAAATCACTCCAAAACATCGGTAATCCGTTATTATCGACAATTTCGCAATGCTGATTTACATAAGGGATTCTGCTGCCCCACGGATTTTTTGAAGCGTCAAAATAGTTTCGAAATTCTGTGTAAATAAACTTTGCGTTATTCCATATTTTTTCCATGTTGTCCTCCTGTAAAAAGGACAGAAACTAAAGCCTTTATTTTGCTCTTGTTTCTGTCCTTTAATACCTTTAATTATTTTGTAAGGAAATACCAAACGATATCAATAACTCTGAAATCCTTAAGAACCTTTACGAGGAACTTAACAATTGTGTCGGCAAGAAGAGTCGTTGCTCCGCCGAGATCGACAAAACGGTTTGTCTCCGCCTCGGGTGCGCCGTCATATTCAAGGGTGAACGGCTGAGTATAGATAACTCCGCCCTCGCCTACGATTTCGGCTCTGACATATGAGCCGATCTCCTCTGAATAATCATCAAGGTCAATCGTGTTGCCCGTTGCAATTACCTTGCCGTCGGCAATCCAGTGAACCATATATGCGTCCTGAGTGCTGATCGTAATAGTGTCCTCAACGTCATCAACGGAAACAGCCTTTACCTTAGGAGTAACCGCTTCCTGATCAAAAGCAAAAATCGTGCGCTGCTTGCCTGCATTTTCTTCCTCAACGATCTTGCTGTAGGTCTCGGCAAAGCTGTCCGCCAGCTCAAGGCCCACACCTGCCGCTTTTAGCTCCTCGGCCCATGATCGGATTTCCGCCTTGCTGCCCATATAGTAGCTTGCGGCAAAGAAAGCTCCGTCCTTCATAGCAGTTTTAAGCTCCGGGATTGTCTTTTCAGGCATACACATGAGGGTATAGCCGGAATTGATGATGCCCTCGTTATGAGAATCCGATGTTGCAAGACCGAAAACGTTTCTGCCGGTCGGAACAACCTTTTGAAGCAGGAGATCCCAAAGCTTTCTGTCATAACGGGTTCTGTAGTCGCCCTTGCTGTTCACGTCGATACCGAGACACGCCGGGTATTTTTCGAGAATGTTTGCAAACTTATCAACTACATATTTGAACTTGACGTTATCGGTGTTATATGCCTCGTCATAGTTGGCAACATTTCTTGCTCCGCTGTACTCGCCCGGGTGATTGATTACGCAGAGTCCGCCGAGCTTATCAACATTCTTAATCGGGGTTTCGTAGTCACTTGTACCGCCGATTGTGTCGTTGCCGTAATTAACAAACCACGAGCAAACGTGAGCATTGTTAAACGAGGTCGGGTTCTGCTCGTTGCCGAAAGGCACTCTGAGCATTGAATTTTCGGCATTTCCGTTCTCGTCATACTCGGTATAATAGTTGCCGTCGTATGTATATTCCCTGCCGTCTGAGGTTTCGCCCTTTGACGAAAGAACCTCAATGGGAAGTTTTCCTTTTCTGACGCTCATTGCAATCTTAACAGCCTTGTTCGTTGAGGGATCATCCCAGCCGTAGTCCGTTGTGCCATGGTCGGTGACTGCAAGAATATCGAAATTATGGTCATAATGCTTTTCAACGGTTTCTTTCTTTGTCAAAGCACCGTCCGTGCCTGTTGTGTGGCTGTGAAGATCCGTCTTGTATTGCTTATAGGTGCTCCAGTCAACGTTGGCATAGGTGCTGTTGATTTTGTAATCAACGTCCTTGTCGATCGCAAACGAGCAAAGAGCCGTACACGATGTTGCAATTGCGGCAGACATGAAAATTGAAATGGCTTTTGTAAGTTTTCTGTTCATGATTATCCTCCGTATTATTTGATGATTTTATCGAGTAGTGCTTTTATATCAATATCTTTATTCTGCGTGTCGGAATTTTTCTCCGTCAGCGGAACAATGATTTTGTTGACCTGATCGTTATAAAGGAACTGCGGAAAATCATCGCTTTCATTTACCGTCGGCTGACTGCCATGCTGAGCAAGCCACCATGTAAAATCATAATAGCCCGGCGTGTACCATGTGTGCATCATATCTTTGATAAACCATGTGTATTCGGGATAAATACAGGTCGATGCGTCAATGGCATTGTCACAGGAAATATGGTTGTGACCGTCGGCAACGCCCTGGGTATAGCCCTCGGGGAGCGTCGCTCCGAAATCGGCACAGGTTGCGCCGAGCGAGGTCCTCGCCGTATCTATCAAAAAGTCACTTTGATAGGCGTCGTTTTTCAGCACCGGAACCGCTGCCTTACCGTAATTTGAGATAATTGCAAGCTTCATTCCGTGATTCATGGCTTCATTGAGAATTTCCTTTGTGCTGTCCATAACTCCGTAGTGATAGGCGTCAAGCTTTTTGATAAGAGTCGCATTTTCGACCTCATCAAGCATATATTCCTTTGCCTGTTCATAGTACTCATTGGGAACGAACGTCCATATGCCCGTCAGATTTCCGAAAAGATCTCTCAGACAGTCCTCATAAAGCACATCCTTGCCTCTTGCAAACACCGTATCAAGCTCGCCGCACACGGGCGAAAGAAGAAATCCGGAAAGCGCATAGAAAATGCAACGATAAAAAGCAGTCACAGGATCGCTGCCCTCAATGAAATTTCCGATATAATTCATTACTGACTTTGTTTTTATATTGAGGTCACCCGTGAAAAGTCCGCCGACAAGATTTATTCCGTTAAAAGCCGATGACTGCATTATTACCGTATCGACGCTTCCGTAGCCGTACTGCTTAAGATAGGTCATAATGACTGCGCCGCCCATGCTCTCGCCCTTGAGAACCACTTTGTCGTGGCGAGTGAGTTCCTTAGTCTTTTCGATATATTCGTTAAGCTCCGCGGCAATTTCAAAAACATCCTCACGCCAATCGTAATTAAAGCGATTGTCACAGCGATATCCGTGCTCCGAGGTCGGGTCAACCCTGAATTTGACGTCAACCGTTTCGTTGAGCGGATCGCCGTTATCGTCGCAGGCAACGTCCTTCATCGTATCATTGAGAATTTTGCTCAAAGAGCCTGCAAATCCCTCATAATCACCGGTTATTCTGAGCATAACCGTCGGAACGATAAGCCTCGCAACGGCAGATACTATCGCCGAGGTTTCGGGCATGAAAACGTTATATTCCTCCTCGGTTCCGGGATTTGCAACCAGGTCGGTCATCGCAAATCCGGTAACATAAACGATCGGAGTATACGAACAGCCGCATTTGTCTGTTGCGTATGAAGAAAATGATGCGGCACTGACCGAAAAAGTCAGCAAAACCGCAAGAAAAACAGAAACCGCTTTTTTCATATAAGTCCTCCCCGGTTTGTTATCATAATAAAAATCTTAGGCAGATTTTATACACCCACGGCCGGCAATGTTCGCACCGTACCGTAAATGTTTTCGGAAATACCGAAAAACTGTCCGCATTGTTCCATTTCTGATTTCTTTTGTATTATATCATAAGTTTTTATCAATATCAATTCTTATTTTATTGAAATTGTCATAATCATTTATACGGAGTGATGCTGATGACAAACGCAAAAAAGCTGCTTACAAATACACTTCTGCTGACGGCTGCGGCATTCTTGATGAAAACGGTCGCTGTCAGCTTTAACGTTTATCTGACAAATAAAATAGGCGCAGACGGAATCGGTCTTTTTCAGTTAATCACCGCCGTTTACGGAATGTCAATAACATTTTCCGTTGCCGGAATACGCCTTGCAGCCATGAGAATTGTCGCCGATAATATAGCTCTCGGAAAATATAACGACAGACAGATAATGCGCCGCTGTCTTGTTTATTCATTTATCTGCGGCACCGTTATTGCCGCCCTTTTGACAGGCTTTTCGGAATTTATCGGTTCAAAATGGATCGGCGATGTGCGAAGCGTTCCGTCGCTTAAAGTACTCAGCCTGAGTTTGCCGTTCGTTGCGATGTCGGCAGCGCTTAACGGATATTTTACATCGGTAAAGAAGATCGTCCGCTATACTGCCGTTCAGCTTTCCGAACAGGTTTTCAAGATTGTTGTAACTGTTTTTTTACTGAAATCGGTTATAACTCACGGACTTGAAGCCTCATGTACAGCAATAGTTTTCGGCATTTCCTCGGCGGAGTTTTTTTCACTTGTCTGCTCATATACGCTTTATCGCTTTTCCGTATGCAAGCCAAAAGAGACGGAAAACGGGCGTGACATTTGGAAAAGAATTCTAAAGATCTCAATTCCCGATACTGTAGGCTCGGAGATGCGTTCAATTCTTATGACCGTCGAGCACCTGCTCATCCCTGTCGGCTTCCGCAAATCCGGCAGCGATCCGCAGACGGCGCTTGCGAACTATGGTGTTATTCACGGAATGTCGCTTCCGCTCGTTCTCTATCCCTCCGCCCTGCTCTCGTCGCTCTCCGGACTGCTTGTGCCCGAGATATCCGCTCTGCACATTTCGGGAAACAAGCCGAGAATAAACTACATGATAGCCCGAGTCCTTCATCTGACGCTGATTTTTTCAATCGGCACTGCAGGAATAATGTATTTTAACGCAAAAAGGCTGTCACTTGCGGTTTACGGCAATGACAGCGCTTTCTTATATATTCAAATTCTTTCGCCCTTGATTCCTGTTATGTATTGCGACATGTCCGTTGACGGAATGTTGAAAGGGCTTGATCAGCAGGTCAGCTATATGAGATACAATATTATCGACGCTTCAATATGCGTCGTTCTCGTTTACCTGCTGGTTCCGATTTTCTCCGTAAAGGGTTACGTCATCGTTGTATTCGTCAGTGAGATAATCAATTTTATTCTCAGCTTCAGACGGCTGACAAAGGTCAGCGACGTTAACATCTCTTTTTTCAAAGATATTTTCATCCCGATTTTTTGCGTTATCGGTGCAAATCTTTCAAAAAACTTTATTTTCTTCTTTTTCAACATAAGTAATTTCAAACTTGCCGCTTCCCTTGAAATTATTGCGGCAGTTATCCTGTACACCGGAATGATAGTTCTTTTTCGTTCCATAGACAAGGAAGAACTTGATTGGATGAAATCTCTTGTCAAATAAAACGTTTTTCGATATACATTTTTATTTTTCCCATCTTATATTCAAGTTTTTCACAAAACCTGTTTACACCAATCAGGCAGAAAAGTTTTCTCTGCGCTATTCCTATCAATGAGCATCCGAGCGTTACCGCAAGTGAGATACCGATGACAACAAGTACCGATACCGGAGCTGAATACCTGCCGATCCAAGTAAAATTGCCGACTATCCATTTATAAAAAATGACCTCATGAGTATGGATAAGATAAACAGCAAGAGATGCCGAGGCAAAAGCTGCAATTAGCTTTCCGATTTTTGGCTTCACATTTATTTTGACTCCGAGAATCAGAACAAAAATTGCCGTTGAAGCAACAACAACAGTAATTGAGCTGTAGTCTCCAAGCGTAAAAATCTTGTCCCCATAGGATCTGAACTGTTCCGGAATATATGTAAAAATAACGTTACACACAATTGACAAAGCAGCAGCCGCGAAAAGAATTCCGCGTTTTATATTCAATCCGTATTTTTTGATATACGCTCCGATAAAATACATTGTTGTTATCCAAACAAAGGACTGACCTACAGATACTCCTCCGATAAGAAATGTATCCTCTCCTGCAACAGTCGTAATTACCGAAAATGCCGTAAGAGCGCAAATCAGCATCCACGAGAACTGTTTCTTATCAAGCGATTCAATCAACCTGTTAAAAAACGGGGAAAAAATGTAAACAGCAAAATATACGCTCATGTACCAGTACTTTGAAAAGCAGATCGGAAACAAGAATCCGAGCGACGGAAAGCTGAGCATGCTTGTATCCTTGCTTATAACAAGAGCCGCTGCAAAGCATACTACTGAGTAGAAAAAAACATCAAACCATAAAGAAAACAGCCTTTTTATTTTCACGGTTTTTGTACAAAGAAGGTATCCGGTACAAAGCGAAAATAAATTGATGCAACACCCTGCAACAGCGTTCAAGATCTTCTGAGATATTTCTGTCGACAATCTTAAACTGCCTTCTATCACTCCGCCCATTCCCGTTATGTGCAAAACCACAACAAGAAACATCGCGAAAATCTTTAATAAATCTATATTATAATTCCTTGAATCTAAGATTTGAGCTTTGTTTTTCATTCTATTCACCTGCCATGTTTAACAATGAAATTTTAACACAGAGCTTTTAAAATGTCAACAAAGCATAAACGTTGGTTTACGACGCCTTCAGTCTCAATCTGAGCTTATCGGCAATCATTGCAATAAACTCAGAATTTGTCGGCTTACCTCTTGATGATTGAATCGTATAGCCAAAGTATGAGCTTAACACATCAACGTCGCCTCTGTCCCACGCAACCTCAATGGCGTGGCGAATTGCTCTTTCAACTCTCGATGAGGTTGTTTTGAATGTCTTGGCAACCGTAGGATAAAGAAGCTTCGTTACAGAGCCCATCATCTCGGTATTGTTTATTGAAAGAATGATTGCTTCTCTCAAATACTGATAGCCCTTGATGTGTGCAGGCACACCTATCTGATGCATGATCTCGGAAACGACAACCTCAAGATCATTCTCTGTTCTCTCATGTGTGCACGTGTTTTTCCAGCCCGCAAGCTGTGTAATTCGCTGGGCAATTATGTTTGCATCAACAGGCTTGAGAAAATAATAATCTGCGCCGCTGTTGAGAATTTCACTTTCAAAACGCATATTATCCACGCTTGAAAGAACAATCAGCATCGGCTTTTTCCCGTCCTTCATCTCCCGTATCTGCTTGATAACGCCCAGAGCGTCGACATGAAGCATGAATGCATCCATGATTATTACATCCGGCTTTTCATACTTCATTTTGGTCAGAACCTGCGCACCGTCCTTGTCCGAAAGCAATGCATTGTAGCCGTAGGACGAGAACTCCCTGACGCAGTTCTGACCGAACTCGTTGTTTTCCGCAATTAGTATTTTGACCTTATTTTCCATAAAACGCACCTCCGTGATTTCGTTTCACCGATATACTACCATTTTATGGCATTTATGTCAATAGTTATTTGCCATTTTTTACCAAAAAATTTTTTGATACAATTATGCCTTGTGAAAAAACTATAAAAATGTTGTTGAAGAATGAAAAATAAACGCTCTCTCAAGTGCTTTTGCAAGAAAGAGAGCGCTTTTTGTTTAACCGATTTTTGCACCATATTTGCATTTTGCGTCCGAGAAAATCGGAGTTTGATGTTATTTGAAGCATTTTATCCGTTATTTATATATGCCCGTATATTATTTTACGAGACCTTGAGATACTCCTCCACTCCCTCGGCGGTATCGGTCATATCCTGCGCAAAAATTCCGTAGCCCTCGGCAGGGTCATCAACAAAGACATGTGTGACCGCTCCGACCAGCATCCCGTTTTGAATGATCGGACTGCCGCTCATTCCCTGGACTATGCCGCCGGTTTTTTCAAGCAGCTCTGGATCGGTAACACGCAGAACAAGATTTCGCCTGTTATCCTTGCTGTCAAAAATTTTTTCAATCTCAATATCGTAATAATCCGAGCCGCTGTCGTCCACAGTACATATGATTTGGGCAGCACCGGTTTTCACCTCTTGACGAAGAGCGACCGGAACGACCCGACTGCTTTCGTCAAAGGAATCCATTATTCCGTAAACACCTGTTTCGCCGTTAATATAAAGGCTTCCTATGGTGCCGGCGGAGAAAACTCCGCACAGCTCGCCGGCGCTGCCGCTTGTGCCCTTATAGCACCCCTTTATCTGAGCTTCGACCGCATCTCCGCCCGAAAGGGGCATTATTTCTCCCGTATCTGTATCACACACGGCGTGACCGAGACCCGCAAAAATTCCGTTTGTTCTGTCATACCAGGTAACCGTACCGATCCCCGCGGTGCTGTCTCTTATCCAAAGACCGCCCTTGTAGGTTGAGTCCTCCGAACATAGAACGGGAGTGAATTCAATCTCTCTCGTCTTGGCTTCCCGCTCGATTTTCAGCTTTAGAGTTTTGCCGTTACTTGATGCAAATATTGCCGAAAGCTCACGGTTTCGATAGACTTCAACACCGTCAACGGAGATTATCATGTCTCCCTCTTTAAGCCCTGCCGACTTGCCCGGGCTGACGTTACCCGACGCAGTTGTTACTGCGTCAATACGGATAACCATTACGCCTTTTGTATACAGGCGAATTCCGAAAGCGTTTCCTCCGGGGACAACGTATTTTCGGCGTGAGACCTTAACCTTTGCGGATTTAATGGGAAAAACATTAAAGAGCTTAACGGAGGTCATGTATTCGGTTTCGACGGGAGAAGCATCCTCTGCCGCATGGTTCACAAGAGCTTGACAGACGTATGTTTTTCCGACATTCATTTCATCATATTCGCCAATCGTCATTTCGTCCGGGATACGGACATACCCCACAATAACGAGCATCATAATAACGCCCGTAACGAAAAAACAGATCATACTGATTATCCGAACACACTGCTTCAATTAAAAAGCACCTCCGGTTTTAATTTATCCCGAAGGTGCTTTTTTATTCCGTTTTTAAAATCAATATGTACAAAATGATTAAAATCATTATCAATCCGTAATCGGTTGATTTTCAATCATAGCTATCATGTCCATATAATATTTGAGCAGTGATTCTTCGTCAACGCCTATTCCTATCGCATTGCCGTGATCACCCGTGCTGACCGGCATAACGTTCCATATTCCTGTTTTGATATTATTCGGGTCGTAATCCGTATGAGCATCACCGAACGGATATTGAGCCGCAACAACGTTAACGAGTCCGTCATTGGGCTTCCACGATTCGTCAATCGGGAACGGCGCATCGGGATTTGAGGAATATACGCCCATCATCTCTGAATATGCACGGAGAATAAACAGCGTACTCGGCAAAGCGATTTGCGCCTTACCGGTTATAGGGCTGTCCACGGTAGTTCTGAACGCATAGGAATAATAATAGACATTATCATCAAGAGAAATCCTGTCGTTAAGTGCTTTTGCGCCTTCACATGAAAGGTCAAACGCAACGTTATCATACTTCTGCTGCAGTATTGTATGCAGCGCTTTATAAACATGGTTGACCGTTGTCTTCTCTCCGGGAACAAACGTCAGTCCGAACTGCTCCAGATGAAAATCAACATATCCGTTGAGCGGCGAACGTCCCAGAACGGCAGCATATAGGAACAAAGCTATTTCGCCTATTTCGATAAGGTTAAGGTCATCGGCTATATAAGCAAGCGTTGTTCCGTTGTTCGGAGTGCAGATTGTGGTAACGGAATTCACCCAATTTGCTTTACCGCCTGTAAAGAGCGGAGAAATATCATTGGGATCAGTGGCTGCAATCTCGTCCGGATCACCTTTTGAAAGGAGACCCTGCAAAAGTCTGATTGTATTTCCGCCGAAGGAATGTCCGATAAGATTCACCTTATTCATAAGGTCATTTTCATCCTTCTCGCCCCAGTTTTTAACAATCGGCTCTGTGTACGTTCTGCCATAGCGAAGATGATTGTGTCTCTTTGAATGAGCCTCGCCATAGTCAACACGTGTGCCGGTCAACTGTGCAAAAAGCTCGCACGCCCTGTCCCAGTTACTTGAGAAGGGACCTACAGAAGCATCACGACATTCAATGCCGTTTTCTCTGAGCTTCTGCATAAGATAGCATGAGGTCGCGCCCCAATAGGAAAAGTCCTGATTTATGCCCTCGTCCTCGCCCCAGCCGAGAAATCCGTGAACAAAAATATAAGGGTAGCTTTTGTCCGTCTCGCCGGATTTATCCTCCGGCACAACAAAGCCCGGAACAAAGCTTACAAATGCCATGACCAATGCAACCCAAGCAGCAACTAAAGACTTAAACATAGACACACCACGCCCTCTTTTATTTTTAATTTAATAATATGATATTTTTGTCTTTTTGTCAAGAAAAACCGCGTTAAAACCGTTTATATGTTTTTCTTAAATGTCAAAAATATTTATACCCGTAACAGGATGAACCCGACGGTTCATTTTGCCGTCGATAATATTGACAAAAATCTCCGCCGTAACTCCGATAATTGCCTCGTTGAGATGTCCGCCTACAACGTTGCAGTCTTCTCCCGAGAAAGCGGCATGCAGATGTAAATACGGCTTGCCGTCTTTCCTTGTCATGTTTCCGAGCAGCGAAATGATCTCCATCGGCTCGTCAAAAGTCTTCGGCATATATTCACCCTTTTTGACATCGTAGAAACCGACAGTCGCACGGCTGACCGCTCCGATGCCGTTTACCTGAGCAAATTCTATGTTCTCTTTTTCGCAAAGCTCAAGCAAGGACTTTATGATATCCTCGCCGATGCTCAGTCTTACACTTATAGTATCACCGTTTTTTCTGTAATGCATAATAACCGCCCTTTCCGGACAAATTTCGTCATTTGAAGATTGACAATTTCTTAAATAAATAATAATATATACTTAAATAAAATGCAAGTTTTTTTGAAAGGAAGTCCTGCATGACAAAAATTATTTCTCTTTTTATTTCAATAATAATGTTTCTTTTTCCGATGCTTAATATTCCCCATGCCGATGTCAATAAGGAAAGCTTCAACACGGAATATACAAATGTTTTTGTTCACGGCTTTTCCGGCTGGGGAGAATACGACGATGTTTACAAGCTTTTCCCGTACTGGGGAGTCAGAAACGGTGACCTCATGGAATACCTCAATGCCCGCGGCTTTGATTGTCATGCCGCGACGGTTGCTCCTGCCGGCAGTGCATGGGACAGAGCATGTGAGCTTTATGCCCAGCTCATGGGCACCGTCACCGATTACGGCGAAGCTCACAGCAAAAAATGCGGTCACGCCCGCTTCGGCAAAGATTATTCCGAATGCCGTCTCATCAACGATTGGAGCGCAGAGAAAAAAGTAAATCTTTTCGGTCATTCCTTCGGAGGAGCAACCGTAAGAATGTTGGCGGAGCTTATGGCAAACGGTGACGAAGGTGAAAAAACAAGCTCCGACGTTTCACCGCTCTTCACGGGAGGTAAATCGAGCTGGATATACAGCATTGTAACTCTTTCCTCCCCTCACAACGGAACAACGGCTTACTGCGTCAGTCACAATGCGGCAGCGGCAATCGTGAACGGCTTCAACTCCGCCGCAGCAATCATTCCAAAATTTTCGGACAACGCACTTTACGATATGATGATTGACAATGCAATGGCTCTCAACAAGCGAATATCAACAGTTTCCTGCATTTACTATTTTTCGTACGCCTGTGACGGAACATACCGTGACGAGGACGGCAACTGCCTCCCCGACAGCAAGCTTATAGCTTCTCAATATACTCAGACAGCAAAAATCCTTTGCTCCTTCACGGGCACAACTCCGGGCGGATATGTAATTGACGAAAGATGGCAAGCAAACGACGGCCTTGTAAATACATATTCGGCTCTTGCTCCCATCGGAGCACCGTCTGTTCAATATGACAGTTCAAGCGTTAAAACCGGCGTTTGGAACGTGATGGAAATTATCAAGGGCGATCACACAACACTTCAAGGTGCACAAAGAGAAAACTTTAACGGCAGGCTGTTTTGGGTCGAGCTTCTCTCTATGATCAATTCTCTTTAATATCAGGGGGGATTGACAAAAGCGCAAAATAATTATATTATTAAAATACCAAAAATATAGGAGGGTACTACCATGAACAACGAAACCGGCAAACAGCTTATCAAATCGGCAACTGCGGTTCTCTGCGTTGCAGGCATTTGCATATCGGCAGTTATTTCGACCAATAAGGTCGCGGACACAATTAAAGCCACGGCGACCTCATCACAGGTTCAGCAGGGCGGTGCTTCTTACGGCACAGACAGTATACCGACAGATTCGCCTATCATTGACAGCGGTGCAAACGGTGACGCCGTAACCGATGCGGCAGGTACAAATCAGACCGATGCCGCTCAGCCCGACAGCACTCAGTCAGGCAACGCAGGATCAGGCTCGTCACAGACAGGTGCAAGCTCATCAAACAATCAGACAGCGTCAAAGCCGAGCGGAAACAAAGAAATGAGTAAGGCTGAAATAATCAACTATTGCAATACCGCTCTCAACAAGGCAAAGGCGGCAAAGGTTGGCTACAACAAGAAGATGGTAAGAGAGGTTAAAGGAAGTACAGACGGTATTTCTCCGAGCCTTATCAAGCTTGTTGCCGTAAACAAAAATACAACAATGAAAAAAGGCAGCGACAATATCAAGGACGATTTCCCTGCAGCAGGTTTTGAATGGTCAAGCAAGCTCAGAGAGCAGGATGTTACAAATGCAACAATCAAAACAAGCGGTCAGTATTATGAAATCAGACTTACGCTCGGCAAAGAGCAGAATCCTGCCAAGGGTGAAAAGAGCAGCTACGGCAGAGTAATGTCTGTTATTGACGCTGCGGAAGCAGGCAAAATGGTTCCGGGCATCAAGTCCATCAACATGAACTATCACGACGGTTATGTTTATGCAAAGGTTGATTCAAAGACCGGCAAGCTCGTTGCCGCCGAGTTCTCCGCCGCCGCAGACATCCAGGCAGATATCACAATTTTCGGCAGCGTTTCCGTCAAGGATATCGTCAGCACGGAAACATTCACAAACATTGTTTGGTAAAAATAAATTTACGAAATATGAACCGGCGCTCTCTTGCAGAAGTAAGAGAGCGTTTGGTTTTGGTATTAGGTTAACAAATCGGAACAGGTGATTGAGCGTGGGCTCCTCCTCCGGGGGAGCTGTCAGCGAAGCTGACTGAGGGAGTGAGGTTTCATCAGACTTAAACTCCCTCC
>ENA-OOZG01000092-OOZG01000092.1-human-gut-metagenome-genome-assembly--contig:-NODE-92-length-73708-cov-14.509959_pt1 | contig 73708 bp, 63 predicted proteins | sample MGYA00241706_ERZ501384 | MGnify/ENA primary metagenome ERZ501384 (study PRJEB25962, sample SAMEA2042742) | human gut metagenome | biome: human gut; feature: human-associated habitat; material: faeces...
CACTCTTGATATAGCTTTCAGTGAACGCATTCATATCCTGCTGCTTTACGGCTTCCACAGTGGCATTATATGCCTCATAGTTTGCAACAGGGCTAAGTGCATTATATGCCGAAATTGCTTTCGGCATTGTTACGGTTTCGGTTTCCGAAGATTTAACAGTGTTATAAGGATCTATTACCGAATATGTATTATAATCGGCAACAAAAGCATTCCAGCTTGAATAAGTCCAGTTCTGTGAATCAACCGAATTGCCGTTTGCAAAGTTTGCCTTGGCATTTTTGAAAGCTGCAAGATAAGCTGCAATATCGGCTCTGTCGGCAAGACCTAATTTAGCTTTGGAAAGATTATCTACACCAGTCTTTAGTTTGTTTGCTAAATTTTCAACAAGGGTTTTATTAGCTGTATTTGCAGTTGATGTATCACTATCTGTTGATAATACACCATTATCACCATTTTGCAACCCAAATGTATATTTTTGGCTTGTAAGCGCATCAATATATCCTAAAAAGCTCGAAACAGAAGATTCGGTGTAATTACCAATATTCGTCAAACTTCCCATCGCATCTGCAAGTGCATTTTTGACAGCAGCATAATTTATAATGTATATCTGTTGGCAAGTAACTTTATTCTGTGCTTGGGCACCATTATAATAAGTTCTAGAGCCAAACTCTTTATTAGAAGTTACATAATAGTTGTCACCAAAACTACTGCTATCTCCAGTATAAACCATGTAGTTTGAACCGTAATACCACTTGTTTGTATTACCCTTTGGCATACTTATAGAATGGCTGTTATCAGACTTATCTATCGAATATACATCGCCATATTGCGTAGAGGTGTAAAAGTTATTAGCAGAGCCACCATTAGCAAAATGCCAATACGCTGTATCACTGCCATCGCCTAGAGTAAAATCGCCACCGTCCGTGCCTGGATTTTTGAACAGACAAATAAGATATATTGTGCTTGCGGCGAACCAACCTGAACCGGTATGAATAGCTTTCGCATTAATAGGAGCAGTAGGTTTATTATTGTCATCGCCATCATAAAGCCATACAAACGATCTGGTTGTAAAACCGGTTGCAGCACTATGTGTATTGCCGCCATCCAAATAAACTGTAAGGTCTGGCTGTGACAGCATATCATTATAATATGATGTAGGAATTGTATCACTGCCTAATTTCCACTCGGAAATCAAATCCGAAAGTGTTTCGGGGCCTGTGTACTTATTACTTTCCGCAAAAGTTGTTTCCGTTGCGGGCGCAAGCTTATCCGCAAGTGCTTTGTTGGCATCTGAGGTATCATAGCCATCGTTATACTTTACGGCTGCCATATAATAGGTATATGACTCTGCCATATTTTTATAAACCGTTTTGGATGCGGCTGCCTCGCTCATTTTTTGCTTATATGCGGCAATTGCTGATGAATAATTTACTTCTTCATCTGCAGCAACTGCTGCAAGCGGAACGCAAGATGAGATCATCAACACTGCCATGGCAGCTGCCAAAACCTTTTTAAGAAAAGATTTTTTCATTTAACATCCTCCTATATTGCGGCAAACCATGCATTTTGCAAAAAACGCACCACGCCCATTTAATATTATTCACATGAATTATATATTATGCGATATGTCAAGCAAATATCCTGATTTGTTAACATCTTTTGAACATTTTTCATTTTCAGCGAGCTAAAGATTTTTTGAATTTATCCAATAAAAAAAGCATAATAAAAACACGGTTTGCTATTGAAATATTGAATGAGGAGTATATAATAAAATTAAAAAACGGGAATAACAAACATGGAACAAAATTTAATGCTTACCGGCAAGCCAATAAAAAGCATCATTAAGTTTTCTTTGCCGATTATGGCTTCATCACTTTTACAATACAACTACACATTGGTAGACAATATACTTGTTGGGCGATATGTAAGCACGGATGCCCTTGCCGCAGTTGGCGGAGTGGGCTCAATAAACTCTTTTATCATAGGTGCTGCATTGGGGCTAACGAGTGGCTTTACCATACCCGTGGCACAGGCATTCGGCGCAAAAAACCAAGATAAAATCAACAAGTATTCCGGCAGCAGCATCACGGTATCGCTGATATTGGGAATTATACTTGTTATAATTGCGCATGCAATTTCCACTCCTCTTTTGAAGCTTATCGGCACACCGAACGAAATTCTCGGCCTTTCATCTGCTTATGTTAACATTCTTTATTTTGCGATCCCGTTTCAAATGCTTTCAAACAATTTCACGGCAATTTCAAGAGCTGTGGGAGAAAGCAAGAAGCCCCTTTACTATTTTATAATAAGCATTTTTGTTAATTTTTTGCTGGATTTATTGTTTATCATAGTTTTTCATTGGAGCGTTGAAGGTGCGGCGCTTGCAACACTTATTTCTCATATAACGGCAGCAGCGCTTACCGGAAACTATATTTTAAGGCACAATAAAAATGTGCATATCACAAAAGAAAATCTTAAGCCGAATATCAAAACGGCATTTACACAGTTGAAATTGGGAATACCCGTTTCCCTTCAATTTACGGTTACATCAATAGGCTCTATGATTCTTCAAAGTGCCGTAAATTCATTTGGCACTGCAACAATAGCAGGCTTCACCGCAGCCGGCAGGGTTGAAAATCTTGCCAATATACCGCTGAGCGGTCTCAGTGTGGGCACACAAACCTTTGTAGGCCAAAACTACGGCGCCGGAAATTATGACAGAATAATAAAATCCGTTAAGAAAATTTTTGTGCTTGATATAATGCTTTCCGCTGCTTTAAGTGTTGCGCTGCTTACCGCAGGTATGCCGATGGTAAGGTTGTTTATGACCGAGCCGAATGAAGAGGTGCTTTTTGCGGCTCATAAATATCTTATTGCCACGGCAGAATGCTTTAGCCTTGTGGCAGTGTTGTTTGTTTTAAGAAACACTCTGCAAGGGCTTGGCTTCACATATGCAAATGCAATTGCAGGTGCAGGAGAGCTTATAGGCAGAATAGCAATAGCTCTTATTTTCACTCCGCTTATAGGCTTCAACGCTGTGTGCTACGCTGCTCCGGCCGCTTGGTTACTTGCAGATATACCGCTTGCAATTATATATTTGAAAAAGCAGAAAAAATTCAAGGCGTTGGCTTTGGAAGAAAGTTGCAAGCGATAAACACATAATCTGCATATAGCTTTCTACGGCTGTTTATTCAAAACTCGGCTTCAACGGTATAAATACAATCAAAGCCTCTGGAAAACCGAAGGCATAAATAAGCTCTGCAAGGGCTTTTTCATCATTAACTATCGCTAATTGATTGAGGCCGTCGTATTCATAGCTTACGGTGTTTATGCCGTTTGCCACGCTTATAATATTACCCGGCTTATCATATTCATACGAATATGTGCCCGCAGGGGTTTCAACGGATTTTACAAGCGTGGTTGTGCGCTTTTCCGCCGCACTGTTTGTTTCCGCGATTTACGGCACAGCTTTGCAACCTTATCCCTTGAACAAGGAATGGACATTAAAACAGTATCGCATATGCTCGGTCACACAGACGCAGGATTTACAATGAACACCTATATGCATGTGACGGATTCCATGCAAGAGAATATTGCAAACACAATGGGAAATCTGATAGAAAGCGCAGGCAAGGATACGAAGAAAATTCTATTTCCAAAAAAACCTCACCCGCCGAATAATCGGCGGTTGAGTTTATGCTTTAAGATATGGTATAATAAATTTGATAAATTATGATTTGCGGAGATAACAATGTGATGGAACTGCGAAAAATAAATATACAGGACGCTATTGCTCAATGGGAATACACAACAGCATTGCCTGTTGATGAAAACGGCTTAACAAATCAGTATAATGGTGTTTCATACGAGGACTATATTGAAACTGTCCTGCCAACCTTGATTTCGTATGAGCATCCAGTTAACATGCCGAATTGGTTTGTTCCCGAAACATACTATTATTTGTGGGACCAAGATTGTCTAATCGGAGAATTCAGAATAAGACATTATTTAACGGAAACGCTTCGGGAAGGAGCTGGACATATCGGCTACAGCATCAAAAAAGATAAGCGAGGGAAAGGATATGGAACGGAGGGATTGAAACTTACTATTGATAAAGCAAAAAGCATTATCTTGGATGAAGAGATATACCTTCGTGTAAATAAGGATAATATCGCTTCGCAGAAGGTCATGTTGAATAATGGGGCTTATATTACGGGCGAAGATGAAGCGCATTTATTCATGCGGATCCCGAAATAACAGTTTTGTTGATAAATTTCTAATCTATTGGGCAAATGCTTTTATCCTAAATTTCATAAATGGTCAATAGATGGTCTTGGGCGAAAAATCGAACAAACGAACAAAATCTCACTCCATAAAAAAGAGTGAGATTTTTTGTTGCGTATTGAATTTTGAAATTCTTTTCTGAAAAAGAAAAAACCTGCGAAAACGCCGTGTTTACGCAGGTTTTGGAGCTGATAGTCGGACTCGAACCGACGACCTGCGCATTACGAATGCGCTGCTCTACCAACTGAGCCATATCAGCATTTATTCATTTTTTCACTTGCTTTGAGCCTAAATCGGCGAACAGCCTTCCGTTTACGAATGCGCTGCTCTACCAACTGAGCCTCAGCGAAATCAAACAATGAAGCAATAATTTTCAAATTGCATTAGCAATTATACAATAAATCACGCATTAGGTCAAGAGAATTTAAAGAAGTTCGCAGAGTTTTTCAAAAACGAAGCAAACGCTCTCTGCACGCACTTGATTTCTGCCGATATTTCCAAATTGCCGAGTAAAGGTATGCACACTGCCGTTTATAAAAAAGCCAAAGCAAACCATGCCGACGGGTTTTGCCGCAGTGCCGCCCGATGGGCCTGCAACTCCCGTTATACCGACTGCCACCTGAGATTTTGCGTTTTCTGCCGCTCCGCAAGCCATTTGTGCTGCAACGGGTTCTGACACAACGCCGAATTCTTCAATTGCATTTGGCGAAACGCCGAGATACTTTATTTTGGCTTCATTTGCATATGTTATGAAAGACACATCCAAAACAGCAGATGCGCCCGGCTCATCCACAAGAGCACCGCAGCACTTACCGCCGGTGCAACTTTCCGCAAATGAAATGTGCCAATTTTTTTTAATCAATTTATCAACAACTTCTGCAGTTAAAAACTTATTACACATAATTTATCACATCATATAATTTATTAACAACCGGCACATCGGGGCGCAAATTTTTATCTTTAAACCAGCCCCAATTCATACGCACAGCCTTCATTCCCGCACCGAGTGCGCCCTCAATATCATTAACCGGATGGTCGCCCACATAAAGGCATTCCTTGGGCTTTAAACCAAGCTGAGCGGCAGTATACAAAAAAATCTGTGCCTGCGGTTTTGCAAAATCATAATCACCGGAAACAACAGTTATATCACAATACGGCAAAAGGCCGCTGTTATCAAGCTTTGTGTGTTGCAAAACAGAAGGGCCGTTTGTGATTATACCTGTTTTTATATTTCTTTTATGCAGTTCCTTCAAAAGCGGAATGGCATCATCAAAAATAATGCAATACTTGCCGAAGTTTTTCTCATAATGATTTGTTAGTGCCTTTGCACCCGGTGAGTTTTCCCAACCCCAAATTTTGATAAGGCCGGAAAACCAAGTATTGCGCTCTGCGTAACCACCGTTTCCGGTTCTAACCATATCATCTCTGCGTTTTTGCCTTTCTTCATTACTGAGATTAGGCATAAATTCGGCAGTAAATGCATCTGTGTATTTATCAAATGCAGAGGTGCGATCCTGCAAAGTTTCATCAAAATCAAATAATACTGCTTTTATCATAATCGAGTTGCTCTTTAAGTTCTTCCTTATTTTTAAATAATTTTTCAGGGCGCATATAATCAACAAGCTCAACCGTTACCGTTTCATCATAAAGATTGCCGCTGAAATCAAAAATATGCGTTTCCGAAAGCGGAACATCCACCTTCCATGTTGGCCGCACGCCGATATTCGTGAAAGCCTTATATGATTTATTTCCTATCAGCACACGGCTTTCGTATACACCGAATTGCGGCACAATTAACCCCTGTGGCAAATGCTGATTTATGGTTGGAAAACCGATTGTGCGCCCGCGTTGATCGCCTTTGATTACGGGGGCTTCATAGGTGAAATTATAGCCGAGCATCTCATTGGCAGATCTTATTCTGCCCTCAGAAACAGCCTTTCTGATTCTGGTTGAGCTTATCGGCATGCCTTCATAATCCTGAGCATCAAGAATACGAACCCAAATGTCACGCTGCTCAAGATACTTTCTCATATCAAGAGCAGACCAAGAAGCATTTTTGCCGAATCTGAAATTAAATCCGCAAAGCACAGTTTGCGCACCAAATTTATCAATCAAAATTCTTTGAATAAATTCCTCGCCTGTGTAATTTTTAATTTCATCAAAATCCGCAAAAACGGCATTGGGATAGCGCTTTTCAAATATGCTTTTTTGCAGCAATGAGAATTTATTATGCACACAATAAATAATGGTTTTCTCAGCGCCCGTTACAACGGTTTTATGTGCAAGATGCATACCGTCAAAATCGCCGAGCGCAACAGCTGTTCTGTTTTTACCGTAATTGTTATCCATAACTTATTCCACAAGCAATCGCTTTACCTTTAACTGTGAATTTTCTTCCATACCCAAGCCCAAAAACTCGCCGCATGGCGAATAAACTCTGTAAACGGCGCTTTCGGCAATCGGGCTTTTTATTCTTTCTGCATCAAGCGCACCGCCGTTTTTAAAACGAATTGACTGCGCCGAAGAAACTGTTAATTTTTCAAATTGTAAAAATGCATTTTCAACGGGCAGCAAAAATTTTTGCATATTTTCTCCCGCCTCTTTGGCAGCAAAAAGGGATTCAAGATTTGCACAATCATTAAGTGAAAACCCGCAAGCCAAGGTTCGGCGCAAAGCTGTCATAACCGCACCGGTACCCAGCTGCCTACCCAAATCATCAATCAACGATCTTATATATGTGCCTTTTGTGCAAAGCACATCTATCACATAAGCATTACCGTTTTTCGGCAGCATATCAAGCCTTTTAATTTCAATTTTCCTTGCTTGGCGTTCAACATCAACGCCGCTTCTTGCAAGCTCATAAAGCCTTTTGCCGCCTACCGACACTGCCGAATACATAGGCGGCACCTGCATTATTTTACCTTTAAAGCTATCAAGGGCACAACGCACCTGCTCCTCGCTGCAATTAACAGGAAACTCGCCTGTTACATTACCTGTTATATCAAGCGTGTCTGTTGTTTTTCCAAGCACAAATTCAGCACGGTAACCCTTATCGTGCTCGGGCAAATGGCTTAAAAACTTTGTGGCGCCGCCTATCATAACAGGCAAAACGCCTGTTGCAAGCGGATCGAGCGTGCCTGCATGCCCAACCTTTTTTTCGCCGAAGATTTTTCTCAGCCTTGAGCACACGGCAAACGATGTCATTCCCTGCGGCTTATCTATGCAAATAATACCCGTCATTTAAGATATTCTCCGCATTTTTTAACAATCTGCTCCAAAGCCTCATCAACAGAGCAATCAAATCTGCACGCAGCAGCCTGCGCATGGCCGCCGCCGCCGAAATTTTTTGCAAGGGCTGCGGCATTAACGCTTTCATATGTTCTGATTGAGGCTTTGCAGGTTTTATTTGCCTTTTCACGAATCGTTATGCCGATTTCAACGCCCTCTATCTGCCTTGTCAGCGGAGCAAGAGCCTCTGTTTCTTGCTCGTTTGAGCCTGTTTTTGCATACATATCCTGAGTTACCGTTATAACGGCAACTCTATCATTGCAAAACATTTTCATATTATTCAGAGCAAGTTTTTCAAGAGCCACATATGTTTTCGTTTTCGTTTCAAACATGGCCCTGTTGATTTTGCCGTTATCGGCGCCCAGATCAATAAGCTCTGCGGCAATTCTGTAAGACTGTGCCGTGGTTGAAGCATATCTGAAGCAACCCGTATCGGTTGAAATTCCCGTATAAAGGCAATCTGCAATTTTTTTATCTATTTTTACACCCATTTCATTTATGAGCATATAGATAATTTCACACGCTGCGGGATAATCACGAAGCAAAAGCTTTTTTGCAAACTCGGTATTCGTTAAATGATGATCAACGCAAAGGTCTATTTTGCCTGCATATTTATCCTGCAGGCTGCCAAGCAAATTTTCCGTTGCAACATCAACGGCAACAATATAACTCGGCTCAAAATCCTCAAATTCAATATCATCAAAAAGATAATTATACTTTTTAGGAATTTCATCATCATTTATCACCCTTGCTTTTTTGCCGATTTGCATAAGCGCACGGCAAAGAGCAAAGCCGGAGCCGAGAGTATCCCCGTCCGGATGGGCGTGTGTTAAAATCAAAATGTTATTCTGCTGCAAAAGCAGCTTTGCACATTCTTTAAAATCAATTTTCATTTGAAGCGTCCTTTAGCTTTTCAAATATCTCCATTCCCTTTTTAATTGAATCATCTGCAACAAAGCTGAGCTCCGGTGCTTTTCTGAGATGGAGATTATTTCCGAGCGATCTGCGTAAATATCCCTGCGCAGAATCAAGACCCTTGCAGGCTTCTTTAGCTGCATTAAGGCCTTCCATAGCGCTGACATAAACCTTGGCATAGCTTAAATCGTTTGAAACCTTAACATTCACAACGGTAAGCATTTTACCCGCAACGCGCGGATCCTTCAATTCCCTCATAAGCGAGATTAACTCACGCTTAATATCTTCCGATATTCTGTCTATACGATAACCGGCCATGATCAATCCCTGTATTCTTCAACAACATAGCACTCAAAGATATCGCCGGGCTTAATATCATTCCAGTTTTCAAGCGAAATGCCGCATTCATAACCGGAAGAAACATCCTTAACATCATCCTTAAAGCGCTTAAGATTTTTAATAGGTGTATCTGCAATCTCTTTTCCGTTTCTCATAACACGAACTTTGCCGTTTCTGCGGATTGTGCCGCTTGTTACGAGCGAGCCTGCAATTGAGCCCACGCTTGAAACGGTGTATACCTCACGAACCTCTGCCGTGCCGGTATCTACATTACGGTACTTAACGGAACGCATACCTCTCATTGCGGCCTCAATATCCTCAATAAGATCATATATAATGCTGTATTGCTTGATTTCAATGCCGTCTCTTGCGGCATTATCTGCAGCATCCTGCTCAACATCTGTTGCAAATGCAACAATGATTGCATTTGATGCGTTTGCAAGCATAACATCGGAATCATTTACGGCACCTACTGCACCGTGAATTATTCTTACACGAACTTCATCATTTTCAATTTTAAGAAGTGACTGCTTAACAGCCTCAACAGAGCCTTGAACGTCTGCCTTGATAATAATGTTAAGCTCTTTAAGCTGCCCTTCTTCAAGAGTTGAGAACAAAGTATCAAGAGTAACCTTATGGAACTGCTTGAATTCTTCTTCCTTAGCTTTTTCTTTTCTTTGCTCAACAAGCTGCTTTGCAAGCTTTTCATTGGTTACGGCATTAAATTCATCGCCGCTCATTGGAGCCTGATCAAGGCCCATTATTTCTACCGGAACAGACGGGCCTGCACTGTTGAGCTTTTTGCCGCGATAATCCGTCATGGCTCTTACACGGCCTACTGCCGTGCCTGCAACAACATAATCGCCCGATTGAAGAGTGCCGTTTTGAACAAGAAATGTTGCTATCGGACCTCTGCCCTTATCAAGCTTAGCTTCAATAACAACGCCTTTTGCGGCTCTGTTTGGATTAGCTTTAAGCTCGCACATTTCGGCAACAAGAAGAATTGTTTCAAGAAGCTTATCTATGCCCATGCCTGTTTTAGCGGAAACGGGAACGCAAATAACATCGCCGCCCCATTCTTCCGGCACGAGTTCCTGCTCTGTGAGCTGCTCCATAACTCTTGTTGGGTTTGCACCCTCTTTATCCATTTTGTTTATTGCCACAATAATCTGCACATTTGCAGCCTTTGCATGGTTTATTGCTTCGATTGTTTGAGGCATAATACCGTCGTCTGCGGCAACAACAAGCACTGCAATATCGGTTGCCATTGCGCCTCTTGCACGCATTGCGGTAAATGCGGCATGGCCGGGTGTATCAAGAAATGTGATTTTTTGATTATTTACCTCAACCTGATAAGCACCGATTGTTTGTGTGATACCGCCGGCTTCCGTTGAAGTTACATCGGTGTGGCGGATGGCATCAAGCACGGATGTTTTACCGTGGTCTACATGCCCCATAACGCAAACTACCGGCGGACGGGTGATTGCATTTTCATCATCCTCAACCTCTTCCTCGATAATTTGCTCTTCGATGGAGATTTCAACCTTCTTTTCAACCTTTGCGCCAAGCTCTGTTGCAACTATTTCTGCGGTGTCATAATCAATTACTTCATTAACGGTTGCCATAACGCCGAGAGACATAAGCTTTTTAATAACTTCATTTGCAGTCATTCTGAGCAAGCTTGCAAGATCGCCGACGGTGATTTCATCAGGCACCTGAATTTTAATTTGCTGCTTCTTTCTTTGCTCTGCAATTCTGGCAAGGCGCTGTTGCTCTGTTTCCCTTTTGGAATGAGCCCTGATGCCCTGCGGTTTTTTCTTTCTGTATTGTTTTGATTTTTGATTAAGCTTTTGCTTCTTTTGATAATCGCCCATTGAAGATGCCGGTGCGATATCCTCGTATTTTTGATTGTATTTTTCAAGATCAACGTTATTTACACGAGTGTCTACATGGCGAGCCTCGCCTTTTGTGCGTGCCTGCGGCTGCGCATCTGCCTTTTTCTTTGCTTTTTCTTCCGCACGCTTTGCAGCCTGCTCTGCCATTTGCAAAATTGCCGCTTGGCTTTCACGCTTTTTGTCCTTTGCGGTTTCCGCCTTTTTAGCCGGTTTATCCTGTTTTTTAGGAGCGGCATTTTCCGGCTTGGTCTTAGCCGTGCCGGATTTAAAATAGGCATCAAAATTTTTAACACTGTTTTGAATGGTTATTTTATCAAAAAGTATATTGAGTTCGTTTTCTTCGAGGACTGTGGAAGCTTTCTTGGCCGGACCGCCACAATATTTATCAAGCAGCTCTATAATTTCCTTGTTGCTTTTTCCGAAATCCTTGGCAACATCGGAAACCTTGACCTTAATTACCATATAACCGATTCCTCCTTAACCGATTTATTCGCTTAACAGCGAAATAATTTTATTACTGAAATTTTCATCATTCACCGCAACCACGCCTGCTTTGTAGCCGCAAGCGGAATAAATCTCGCCGACTGCAATATCTGCAATCGCAACCGGTGTGTGCGGAGAAAATTTATTAACGGTGAATTCTATATCTTTTTTTGTGCCCTGCGAAATTTCGGCACACACAAGCACAAGCTTTGCTTTTTTTGCACGAACGGAGCCGATCACTGCATCATGCCCCATTGAAAGCCTGCCTGCACGCCTTGCAAGGCCAAGCATTGAAAGAATTTTATCTTTTTGCATTTTCGATTTCTTCTTCCATCTTATCATAAACCTCATCTTCGATTTTCATTGAAAACGAGCGTTCTATTGATTTTCTTTTTCTTGCTTTTTTAAGACATTCGGGATTGTTGCACACATATGCGCCGCGGCCGTTTTTCTTGCCCGTTAAATCAAGGCTGACTTCGCCCTGCGGGCTTTTAACAACTCTGATAAGCTCTTTCTTATCAAACATTTCACCGCAACCGACGCACATACGTTTAACTTCTCGCTTAGTTTTCATTATTGATTACTCCTGTGTGCCCTCATAAAAGCCTGATTCCGGCTTAATATCTATCTTCCAACCTGTGAGCTTGGCAGCAAGGCGAACATTCTGGCCCTTATTGCCGATTGCAAGGCTGAGCTGATCATCGGGAACCGTTGCACGGCAGAACTTTGCATCCTCATCAAGGATTTCAACACCGCAAACAGCAGACGGAGCAAGAGCCGCAGAAACAAATTCCGCAACATCATCGCTGTATTTAACAATATCTATTTTCTCGCCGCCGAGAGCTTCAACAATATTTGAAACACGCTGACCCTTCGGACCGATACATGCGCCGATGGGATCAATTTCATCATCCTTGCTGTAAACGGCGATTTTTGTTCTTGAGCCTGCTTCACGAGACACTGATTTGATTTCGATAGTGCCGTCATAAATTTCCGGAACTTCTGTTTCAAAAAGCCTTCTTACAAGACCGGGATGTGTGCGTGAAATCATAATCTTGGGGCCCTTGCCGGTGTCCTTAACATCAACAACAAAGATTTTAAGATTTTCGCCTTCCGTGATAACCTCATCCGGAATCTGTTCCATTTTCGGAAGCACTGCAACGGTTTTGCCGATTTCAACTGTTGCATTGCCCGTTACGGGATCAACACGGCTTACCTTTGCCGTTACAAGCTCTTGATTTTTGCTTTGGAATTCCGCAAGCTGCTTTCCGCGCTCTGCCTCACGAATACCCTGGCGAATAACATGCTTTGCATTTTGAGCTATAATTCTGCCGAATTCTTTTGTTTTGAGCGGAATATCAATGGTTTTGCCGACCTTTGCCGATTTACGATATTGCTGAGCTTCCTCAAGAGTTAAATCCGTGTCCGGATCCTCAACTTCCTCAACAACATTTTTGGTTACATAAACCTTGATTTTTTCCTTTTCGGGATCAATATCGCAATGTACTATATCCTTGCCGTTATAATCGTGCTTAGCGGCAACCACAATTGCAGCCGAAATTTTATCATAAAGATAATCTGCGGGAATTCCCTTTTCCTGCTCAAGCATTTTTACAGCTTCAAAAAATTCTTTGCTCATTTTTCCTATCAACCTTTCTGTTATTTATTAAAATCATTTATATCAAAATCATCCAATTTAACATAGGATGTTTCTTTTTTATCAACGGTTATATCATTTCCGTCTTGCAAAGAAACGGTTATTTTGCCGCCGTCATAAGACTTAAGAGTGCCTGTAAAATCACGCACGCCGTCTACAGGGCGGATTGTGCGCATCATTACGGCAGCACCGAGATATTTAAGAAAATGCTCTTCCTTTTTAAGCTCACGCTCAATTCCGGGCGAAGAAACCTCCAAAGTATATGAATGTGAAATAAGATCCGCCTCATCAAGCGGCTCTGTAATAAGATGCGTTAGATCAACACAATCATCAACGCTTACGCCGCCGTCTTTATCAATGAATATGCGCAAATACCAATCTGTGCCCTCTTTTTTAAAGACAACATCCCATATTTGCAGCGAAAGTTCATCGGCAAAAGGCTTAATGATCTCAAGCACTTTTTCGGAAATATTTTGTGCCATATCTGCTCCTTTCCCGGTGGATTTTCCGCACTTTGCAAAAAAACCGCCAACAATAATATGAGAGCGGCATTACTGCCACTCTCACCTTTCGTTTATATTCTTACGCTAATACTATAATATATAAATTATATATTGTCAAGCATTATTTTATTACTTGATTTTATAAAGATTGCCTTCAAACGGCCTAAGTTCATTTATTGTTGCTTCTTTTGTTGAAAGCAGCAATTCAAAGTTTGAAACATCGCAAGGACGCTTTTGCGGCTTTTTTCCGAGATTAAGCTCAACATAGTAAAGCTCGCCGTTATATTCGCGATAATAGCAATAAAGCGGTGCCTTTGCAAGCTCCATCTTTTTGAAAACACCATACACCATTGCCGGAGTGTTTTTGCGCAGAGCAATCGCTTTTTTATAGAAATTAACAACACTGTCTTTTCTGTTTAATTCATCGGCTGCATTATATCGCCTGTAATCCGAATTAACCTTAAGCCAAGGCTTACCTGTTGTGAAGCCTGCATTTTCGGAATCGTTCCATTGAAACGGGCTTCTTGCATTATCGCGAGTTCCCGTTGCGGCACGCTTAAATGCTTTTTCCTCGCTTTTTCCTTTTTCAACAAGTTTTTTATAGAGATTAACAGCCTCAACATCGTTAAGCTCGTCTGCCGATTTAAAATCAACATTGCCCATTGAAATTTCCTGACCTTGATAGATATAAGGAGTGCCGCGCAAGGTCATTTCAATAAGCGCGCAAATCTTTGAAATATCCTCTCTGTAAGCATCGGTTTTATCAACCTTTGTAACAATTCTGGGATTATCATGATTTTCAAAGAAAACGGCGGGCCAGCAGTGATTTGTATATTTTGTTTGAAATTTTTCAAATTCCAGCATAACTTTATAAAGGCTGTAATCGAATAAATCATACTTATCGTGGCCCTGATTTATCAGGAAATCAAAATTAAACACCGTGTCAAGCTCTTTGCGATAATCCGCAGTAAGCATTTTATCCATCTCAATGCCGGCACCGCCGCATTCGCCGACGGTGTAAACATCATAATCGCCAAAGGCTTTTTCACGCATTTCACGAAGATATTCATGCAAGCGAGGACCGTAAAAATAATACTCTGCTCCCTTATACCCCGTTAAAATTCCGAGAAAGGCATTGGCATCCGGCAAGCCCGGAGTTTTACTGATAAAATTGATAACATCCATTCTGAAACCGTCTATGCCCTTATCAAGCCACCAACGCATCATTTCATAAACACTGTTGCGAACATTTTGATTTTCCCAATTCAAATCCATTTGCTTTTTTGAAAACAAATGCATTGCCCATTGATTAAGATTTTCATAATAATTCCATGCCGGGCCCTGAAAAAGAGAAATCCAGTTATTAGGCGGCGTTTTTCCGGCATCAACCGCATCACGCCAAATATAATAATCGTGATAGGGATTGTCTTTGGATTTACACGCTTCTTTAAACCACTCATGCTCATCAGAGGTGTGATTAACAACCAAATCAATTATAAGCTTCATATCACGCTTATGAATTTCTGCAAGCATTGTATCAAAATCCTGCATTGTGCCGAATTCTGCCATTATTTTTTTATAATCCCGAATATCATATCCGTTATCATCGTTTGGCGAATCATAAAAAGGCGAGCACCAAATAGCAGTTACGCCCAAATCTTTAAGATAATCAAGCTTTTCTGTTATACCTTTTAAATCGCCGATTCCGTCGCCGTTGCTGTCATAAAAAGAACGGGGATATATTTGATAAATCACGGCTTCTTTCCACCATTTCGGCTCAAGAACGCCCTCATCGGTAATAATTGCATCTTGTTCCAAATTAAACATATTGCATATTGTTTGCACCGTTTCCTTATCAAGCAAGCCAAAAGAAAAAGTTGTGAGTGCTTTCATTTTTAAATTGGCAACAACCGGTTTTTTTAAGGTTTCTGCCGGCAAGCGCAAAGCAAGCATAAGCTTTTCAAGCATATCCTTTGCCATTGGGTTTTTCATTGCCTCTTTTATAGTGGTGTTTTGTGTTATATTAGCCATAATTTCCTCCAAAGCAACAATACGGCATATGAATCGCCCACATGCCGTATACATTTAACCGAGTTTTACCGATTTCTAAAATCAATAGATGCCCTGAGCCATCATTGCCTCTGCAACTTTTTCAAAGCCGGCAATATTTGCTCCTGCAACTAAATCATAGCCGAGGCCGTATTTTTCCGCAGCCTCAACAGAATGTTTGTGAATATCAATCATTGCCTGATGAAGCTTTGCATCAACTTCTTCTGCAGACCATGCAAGCCTTTGGCTGTTTTGGCTCATTTCAAGGCCGGATACGCAAACACCGCCCGCATTAACAGCCTTAGACGGAGCAATAATTATATTCGGTGAATTGATAAGATATTCCTGAGCCTCTGCCGTTGTTGGCATATTTGATACTTCAATATAGTATTTTACGCCGTTTTTAACAATTTTCTTTGCATCCTCAAGGCACACCTCATTTTGAGTGGCACACGGCATAATGATATCTGCATCTTCAATTCCCCAAGGAGTTTTTCCGGGCACAAATGTTGCAGACGGGAATTTATCACTGTAATCTTCAACCCTGTCTCTGCCGCTTGCACGCATTTCAAGCATAAAATCAATCTTTTCCCGAGTGCAAATTCCGTCCTTATCATAAATATAACCGGTAGGTCCGCTGATAGTAAGCGGCACAGCGCCAAGCTCATTAAGCTTTTTAACCGCACCCCAAGCAACATTGCCGAAGCCGGAAAGTGCAACCTTTTTGCCCTTAATAGTGTCGTTTTGATGCTTCAAAACCTCACATAAATAATACACGGCGCCGAAACCGGTTGCCTCGGGGCGAATAAGCGAACCGCCATAGGAAATGCCTTTGCCCGTTATAACTCCGTTTTCAAAGGCATCGGTAATTCTTTTATATTGACCGAAAAGGAAGCCTATTTCTCTTGAGCTTACACCGATATCGCCGGCAGGGACATCGATATTCGGGCCTATATGCCTGTAAAGCTCCGTCATAAAAGCCTGGCAAAAGCGCATAATCTCACCCTTGCTTTTACCGCGCGGGTCAAAATCCGAGCCGCCCTTTGCACCGCCCATAGGAAGACCGGTTAACGAGTTTTTAAAGGTTTGCTCAAAGCCGAGGAAATACATAATGCTTGAATTTACGCTTGGATGAAAACGCAAGCCGCCCTTATACGGACCGATTGCGGAATTAAACTGCACACGATAGCCTCTGTTGATTCTTGTTTTGCCGTTATCGTCTACCCAAGCAATTCTGAAGGTGATAAGTCTGTCCGGCTCCACCATTCTGGTGAGCAAATCATCCTCAACATATTCGGGATGAGCTTCAATAACTCTTTCAAGCGAATTAAAGGTTTCTTTAACTGCCTGAATGTATTCCGGCTTTGCGTTATCACGCCTTTCAACCGTTTTTATAACACTGTCTATATAAGCATTCATAAAAAAATGCCTCCTTCTCTATAATCAATTATAGTTTAAAGGAGGCATTTAATCTATGAGCAGATTTTATAATATTTAATTATTTTTTAGTACATTGTGCACAAGCAATCTTATGTATGCAGAAATTATTTGTTGAATTTTTGCCAATCTATCTTTTTATCTTTGAAATAAAATAATATTCCTTATTGCGCTCGGAAATCGGACGCAAAACACGGCACGGATTGCCGACTGCAACCACATCGGAGGGAATATCCTTTGTTACAACACTGCACGAAGCGGAGGCTCAATATATCAGTTCCATGGCTTTACGCTGAGCCTGCATAATTTCATCATCAGCCGGGTCATAGAGCCTGCCGGAACGGAGCGTTTTTTCAAAGCCCATCATCAATTTCCTTTTTCTATGCTGATTTTATCAAAAATATCAAGCAAATCTTCTACCTTTGCATTTGCCTTTTCTTCGCCCTTAATATCAAGCACGGCATTTCCCTCATGCATCATTACAAGGCGATTGCCGTATTCAACTGCAAAGCGCAAATTATGAGTTACCATAAGAGTTGTTATCTTATTAGCCTTAACAAGCTTATCTGTGAGCATCATAACTCTTTCCGACGATTTCGGATCAAGAGCGGCAATATGCTCATCAAGGATAAGGAGCTTAATATCCGTCATATTTGCAATGATAAGCGCAAGTGCTTGGCGCTGACCGCCCGAAAGGGTGCCAACTTGCACGCCGAGCCTGTTTTCAAGGCCCATATCGCATTGTTCGAGCAAAGTTTTATAATAGTCTGTTCTTTTTTTATTAACGCATTTTCCAAGCCCAAAGGGCTTATTTTTATTATCTGCAAGCGCCATATTTTCAAGAATTGTTAAATCCGGGCAAGTGCCTGCTTTCGGATCCTGAAAAACACGGCCTATAATTTTTGCTCTTTTAAACTCCGAAGTGTTGGTGATATCTTTACCGTCAAAAAGAAGTTTACCGCCATCAGGCTTATATGAGCCGCAAATAAGATTAAGCATTGTTGTTTTGCCGCTGCCGTTTGAACCGATAACAGAGACAAATTCGCCTTCATTAACCTTGAAATTAAAATTATCAAACACGGTTGATTCATCCGGAGTTCCTGCGTTGAAGCGTTTTGTTATATTTGCGAGTTCAAGCATTCTTTTCCCTCCTTTTAAGCTTAAAATTACCTGTTTTGCCAAAAAGAAGAGCAACCACAAACAAAACTGCCATAAGCAGCTTATTATAATCGCTCGGCAAACCGATAACAACGGCGATTTGCAGGCAAGCCTTATAAATAACCGTGCCTAAAACAACCATTGTGGTGGCCTTCATAAAGCCCACACGCTTAAACAGCGAAAGGCCGATAATTACACTTGAAAGCCCAAACACAACCATGCCGACGCCCATTTGCGTGTTTGCGGATTCCGTGCTTTGAGCAACAATTGCACCGCTGAGGGCGGCAAGGCCGTTTCCGATTGCAAGGCCGAGTATTTTTGAAGCGCCGGGATTTTTTGCAAGCATAACAACATATTGCTGATTTGAGCCCGTGGCACGAAGCAGCATTCCCGATTTTGTTTTAAGATAAAGATCTATAAGAATTTTAATCAGCACAACAAATATGAGCAGCATAACAAGCTTTCTCACATTTAAGCCGCCTACATTGGACGGAAGAAGCGCTGCAATACCGCTGTTAAACACAGTGTCTTTACCAAATGTTGAGGCTATTGACTGACCGCCCGTGCCAAGCTTTACCAGCACCAAATTAACAGAAAGAAGCACCGTGTAAACCAAAATACCGGAAAGAAGCGGTTGCAATTTAAGCTTAACATGAAGAAGCCCTGTTAAGCACCCTGCGGCAAGGCCGCACGCAAAAGCAACAACAAGACTTATCCAAGGATTAACACCATGCATAATAAGAATTGCAGAGGTTATTGCACCGAGCGGCATAGTGCCATCAACCGAAAGATCGGGAAAATCCAAAATGCTGTAAGAAAGATAAACACCGAGTGCCAATATAGCATACTTAAATCCTTCTTCAAGCACAACCTTCAGAACATTCAAAAATTCCATAAAAAAACTCACCTTAGCGGGCAGAGCCCGTTATTTTAAAACTATACATATAAAGCACGCAAATCGGCACGCAAATAATTGCGTGCCGACGATCATTAAAAATATGTGCCGACCTGCTCCGTGCGTTACTGCGCAGCAGAGGTTGAAACCTTTTGAGCATCATTAAGCTCTGCCGGAATTGTGATTCCGAGAGAAGAAGCAACATCCGGATTAACAACAAGGAATGAATCCGAAACAGTTACAACCGGATAAGTTGCAGCGGATTTTCCGCCAAGCACATCAACTGCTATATTGCCTGTTTTTTCACCGAGCGCAACATAATCTATAGATGCCGAAGCAATGCAGCCCTTTTTAACCTGCTCGATTTCGGAGCCGTAAATCGGGATGCCCTTTTGATTTGCCTGCTCAAGAACAACGCTCATATTATCAACAACATTATTGTCGGTTAAATTTGTGATAGCATCAACCTCGCTTACAAGCGAAACGGAAACAGCCTGAAGCTCCGAAGCCTCATTTATTCCCTTTTGAACAAGGTTAATTCCGTTTGCATCACACTCTGCTTTAAGAGTTGCAAGTTGGCTGATTGAATTAGCCTCTGTGGTGGTGTAAATAACGCCGAGGTTTTTGATATTCGGCTGAAGTGTTTTGATAAGCTTAACCTGGCCTGCAATATCAATTGCATCCGAGGTACCGGTGCAATTATTGCCCGGCTCATCAACAGAATTCACAAGACCTGCGGAAACAGGATCCGAAACCGCACAGAATATAACGGGAATATTTGACGATGCATTGCGAACCGCTGAATATGCGCTTACAGCAGCCGGAGTGGCAACCGCAATAATTGCGGAATAATTGCCGGACGATGCCATTTGCTCTGCATAGCTTTGGCAATCTGAATCTGCGCTGCCGCTTGAGCCAACCTGAACATCATATTCAATGCCTGCGGAATCAAGTGCGTTTTTAACACCCTGAGTGCAATTGTCAAGGCTTGAATGAGGCATATATTGCAAAATTGCAACCTTGCCAGATGTGCTGCTGCCGGAATTCTTGCCGCTTGCGGAACAACCCGCAAAAGCAGCCGCAATAAGAACCACGGCAAGCAAAACAGCTAACAGCTTTTTTGCGATTTTCATAGTTATTTCCTCCTATAAAATATAATTTCTTTAATTATACCATAAAGGATATTTCTGTCAACAAAAAAATCATTTTGCACCTGCGCTGCTTTGAGATTTTTTCCATTCCATAAAATTCATAATTTCATCACGATCCTCTTGTGAAAGGCTGCGAAGCTTTACTATAAAGGCAATTTCTTTTTCTGAAAGCTCCACAAGCTCACTGCCGCTTGAATAATCACTGCCGTCGGCAAGGCAAGTTTCCGCTTTGGGCGATCTGCCGCTCATTAAGAAATCAACCGTTACACCGAAATATTGGGCAAGAGCAAGATAAATACTGTCTTTCGGCTTAGTATCTATCTCATATCTGCGATAAGTTGCACTCTTAACACCAACTGCCTCGGCAACCTGATCGGAAGTTAATCCCCTTTCCTTTCTAAGCATTTTAAGCCTTAACGCCAACTCCGATTTTGCATGCATAATATCCCTCTCCTCAATAATATTTTTCACGCAAGTTATGTGATTATTATACACACAAGAAAATATATCGTCAACATAATTCACATTATTTTAACTTTTTGTAGCAAATATTTTAACTATTACACATTTTCTGTGAATTGTTAACTTTTTTCTGCTTTTATTGACAAAAAAGCCTTTGTCAACTAAAATTGAATTATGTGGTTTGCAGATATATTCACAGCTTAATATATGCTGTTAAACGGTGGGTAAAAGTTATAAAAAGGAGAGATATAATGGCAAAGGTAAAACGATTTTCAAGCCTGTTACTTGCAATAATCATGGCCGTATCGGCAATGATTATTCCCGGCACAAGCTATGCGGGCGATTTTGAATCCGGCTTGGCTAAGGCAGGATTTACATCATCATACATAACAGCGCTTTCTAAGCTGCACGAAAAATATCCAAATTGGAATTTTGTGCCGCTGATAACAAATATCAGCCTTGATGAGGGCGTTGCAAACGAGCGAAAAAAGCACAGCCAGCAGCTTATACAAAAAACGGATTCAAATGAATCAAAGGGCTATTTATGCCGCTGCTCCAACTGCTATGTTAACGGCGCTTATGTTATCAGAGAAGGAAAAACATGGGTTTCCGCATCCGAAAGTGCCGTTAAATACTATATGAATCCGCTTAACTTTCTTGATGAAAAATACATTTTTCAATTTGAATCAACCTCATACGACAGCGGCCAAACCGCTGCCGGAGTTGAAACAATAATCCAAAACACCTGGATGTATAATTCATACATAACATACAAAGATGCAGGCGGAAACACATTAACCTACACAAGCGCAGCTTACCCAAGAGGAGTTAAATATTCGCAAGCCATTCTTGATGCAGCCAAATACAGCGGACTTTCGGCATATTACCTTGCTTCCAAAATAGTTCAGGAAGTAGGCGGAAAATCGCCGACGGCAGCAGGAGCAAGCGGCACTAATTCAAATTACCCGGGAATTTACAACTACTATAATATCGGCGCAAACACCGGTGCGGAGGCCGGGCTTAAATGGGCTTCATCGGGTGCAGACGGATTTGCAACAAACACCGACAATGTGCGCTTAAGATCGCAGCCAAACACCTCAAGCACGATTCTTGCCAAGCTGCCCAAAAACACAAGCGCAACACTTATTTCAACAACGGAAAAGCAAAAAGACGGCTATGTTTGGTATTATGTTCAGGTTTACTTTAACGGCCGATATATGAAAGGCTACATTCGAAGCGATTTGATCGGCGAGCAATACGGCAGGCCGTGGACAAACCCATATCGTTCAATCTACAACGGCGCAAAATACATTGCAAACAATTTTTCAAGCACGCAAAACACCGGCTATCTGCAAAAATTTAATGTTAACCCGGCTTCATCAAACAGATACAACCACGAATATATGGCGAATGTGCAGGCTGCGGCTTCCGAAGCTTCAAACACCTATAAGGCTTACAGCAAAGCGAACTTACTTTCTGCCGTTAAAACCTTTTATATTCCGGTTTACACGGGGCTTGACAGCGGCATAAGCGGATTCACCGTTACCGGCAGAGGCGACGGCGGCAAGGCGCTTTGGCTTGACTGGAACGATATTTTAGGAGCTGCAAAATACGAAGTATATGATGTTACGAACGGTGCCAAAACCTTGAAAGGAACGGCAACCGCATCGGAATTTAAATTCACGGATTTAACACCTGCCTGGGAATATGACATTAAGGTTATTGCATATTCTGCAGACGGAAAAGTTTTGGCAGAAAACGATTCATTCAGAATTTGTGCCGGATGCGCCACCGTTAGCGGCTTGAGTGCAACGGTTTCGGGCGAAAACGAGCTTACCGTTTCATGGAACAGCACGGCTTGCCACGGATATTACATTCAATGGAGCACAAGCAGCACATTTAACAATTCCGTTCAGGGCGCATGGATAAGCGGCTCGGCAACAAACACATACAAAATATCAACAAACACCGGCGCAAACGAATACTATGTTCGTGTTCGCAGTTGGAAAACATTCCAAGGCGGAACGGTTTACGGCGACTTTTCGTCACCTGCCGCAGCAAAAGGATTGTTACCGCCGAGCGGCTTTGCCGTTACGGGCAGAGGCGAGGGCGGCAAAGCGCTTTGGCTTGACTGGAACGATGTTCAGGGCGCTGACGAATACGAAATTTACGATGTTACAAACGGCGCAAACACGCTGAAAGGCATAACTGATGAAAGCCGCTTTACTTTCACCGATTTCAGCCCTGCATGGGAATACGACATCAAGGTTGTGGCAACATGCAAGAACGGTATGCAATCACAGGCAACATACAGAGTATGCGCCGCATGTGCACCGGTTGAGGGCTTTGAAGCATCCGTAAGCGGAGCAAATGAAATAAGCGCAAGCTGGAATTATGCCGTTTGCCACGGATATTACATTCAGTGGAGCACAGATCCCGAATTCAAAAAAGATGTTCACGGCGAGTGGATAAACAGCACATTCACGGAAAACTACACCATCACCACAAGTTCAAGCGCAAAGAATTATTACGTGCGCATTCGCTGCTGGAAATATTACGAAGACGGTATGATTTTCAGCGACTTTACAAGTGCTCAAAAAGCCGGCGGATTATTACCGCCGAGCGGTTTTGCCGTTACGGGCAGAGGCGAGGGTGGCAAGGCGCTTTGGCTTGATTGGGAAGATGTTGACGGTGCGGTTAAATACATGGTTTACGATGTTACAAACGGCGCAAACACCTTAAAAGGCGAAGTTACAAAAAGCAACACGGAATTTCACGATTTCAACCCGGCTTGGGAATACGACATTAAGGTTGTTGCAATTGACGCCGGCGGAAAATCGGCAAGCGCAACATACAGAGTCTGCGCCGCCTGCGCTCCGGTGGAGGGTTTCACCGCCGCCGCAACAGACGGCAACACCATTTCCGCATCCTGGAATTATGCCGTTTGCCACGGATATTACATTCAATGGAGCACAGATCCCGAATTCAAAAACGATGTTCACGGCGAATGGATAAACAGCACATTTACGGAAAACTACACCATTACCACAAGCTCAAACGCAAATGATTATTATGTGCGCATTCGCTGCTGGAAATATTACCAAGACGGTATGATTTTCAGCGATTTCACAAATGCGCAAAAGGCAACGGAGCTTATTCCGGCAAGCAGCTTTGCGGTTACCGGCAGAGGCGACGGCGGCAAAGCATTGTGGCTTGATTGGGCAGATGCCACCGATGCCGCAAGCTATCAAATCATTGATGTAACAAACGGGGCATACACAATAGCCGGCACATCGCAAACAAGCAATTTCACATTCACAAATCTTAACCCATCTTGGGAATACGATGTTGTTGTGATAGGGCTTGATAAAAACGGCAACAACTGCGCAACAAGCAAACCATACAGATTTTGCGCTGCCTGCCCTCCCGTTGAAAATTTCAAAGCAATCATAACGGGAGACAACGCCATTAAGGCAACTTGGAGTTATGCCGTTTGCCACGGATATTATATTCAATGGAGCACAGATCCCGAATTCAAAAATGATGTTCACGGCGAATGGATAAATAACACATTTGCCGAAAGCTTCACCATAACAACAGACGGAGCGGCAGAGCATTATTATGTGCGCATAAGAAGCTGGAAAAACTACAACGACGGCAAAATCTTCAGCGATTTTTGCGCACCTGTTCTTCCCGAATAAAGGCACAAAAGCACAAGCAATCCCAAAAGGAACGCTTGTGCTTTTAATTTTTAAAGGCTGTTTGCAAAACATCAAAATTACCTATGGAATTCATGACGGCTATGTGGTAAAATATGCGCAACAAAAAAATCAGGGAGCCAAGCTGATGAAAAATAAATGCAAACAAACAATAAACGCCTGCTTCATAGGATACATAATTCAGGCAATAGTTAACAATTTTGTGCCGCTTCTTTTTGTTACATTTCAAAAAAGTTATTCAATTCCGCTTTACGAAATAACAGTGCTGATAACCGTTAATTTTGTTATTCAGCTTCTAATAGATTTTATTTCCGCATATTTCATAGACAAAATCGGCTACCGTGCGTCTGTGCTTATTGCGCACGGCTGTTCGGCGGTGGGGCTTATATCGCTTACCTTCTTGCCGGATTTATTTTCAAACCACTTCATCGGAATTATATTATCGGTTACCATATATGCTGTTGGCGGCGGACTTCTTGAAGTGCTTCTTAGCCCGATAATCGAAGCTTGCCCTACGGACAACAAAGAAAAGGCAATGAGCCTTTTACATTCGTTTTACTGCTGGGGGCACATGGGAGTTGTGCTGCTTTCAACTGCATTTTTTGCCCTTTTCGGCATATCTAATTGGAAAGTGCTTGCTTTGATTTGGGCTGCCGTGCCTGTTTTAAACGGTGTTTTCTTTACCCGTGTGCCGATTTATTCACTTACGAACAACGGCGAAAAAGGCTTAACCTTTAAACAACTTGCCGCAAACAAAGTTTTTTGGATAATGATGCTGATGATGGTTTGTGCCGGTGCAAGTGAGCAAGCCGTAAGCCAATGGGCATCCGCTTTTGCGGAAGAAGGGCTGGGAGTAAGCAAAACGATAGGTGACCTTGCCGGGCCCACGGCTTTTGCGGCACTTATGGGCACATCAAGAATGATTTACGGAAAATTCGGCCACAAGATAAATCTTGATAAATATATGAGCTTCAGCTGTCTTTTATGCATAGCTGCTTACACATGCATTTCCCTTGTTCCAAACCCCGCAATTGAGCTTATAGGCTGTGCAATCTGCGGATTTTCGGTTGGCATTCTTTGGCCTGCAACCTTCAGCAAGGCATCCGCCGCAATTAAAGGCGGCGGCACTTTGCTTTTTGCAATGCTGGCACTTGCGGGTGATCTTGGTTGCTCTGCCGGACCGACCATGGCAGGATTTGTTTCAGAAAAATTCAACGGCAATTTGAGAGCCGGAATTTTGGCGGCAATAGTCTTTCCGGTTTTGTTGCTTTTTGGAATTTTGCTTTCAAAGAAAGAAAAAGCAAAGCTTCCTGCAGAAAAAAGCTGCAACTAATATGGTTAAATAGAATAGATATAATTATCATAAATACTAAATATGATAAATATTAAATACGCTTAAACTCAAAAGGCATAAAAAAAGGACTTTGCAAAACTGCAAAGTCCTTTTCCGTTGGTGGAAGTAACAGGGCTCGAACCTGTGACCCTCTGCTTGTAAGGCAGATGCTCTCCCAGCTGAGCTATACTTCCGAATTCGCCGTATCGGCTCAACGCTGTTTATTATACCAAAAAAAAGAATAATGTCAAGAGCTTTTGGAAAATTTATTGCGCAAAGCAACACAATATGTTATTCTTAAGCAGTCGGAATTCAAACAAAATATGATTTTGGCAAACTGAATTTATTGCCGGCATTGAAAGGATGAAGCAAATGAAGCTTATCAGCTGGAATGTTAACGGGCTGCGTGCCTGCATGAACAAAGGCTTTATGGATTTTTTTGAAAGTGCAGATGCGGATATATTCTGCCTGCAGGAAACAAAACTGCAAGAAGGGCAAATTGAATTTGCACCACAGGGCTATTATGCATATTGGAATTATGCGGAAAAGAAAGGTTATTCGGGCACGGCAATTTTCACAAAGCGCAAACCTATTTCCGTTTTCTTAGGAATGGGCAACCCAAAGCATGATAATGAGGGCAGGCTTATTACTCTTGAATTTGAAGATTTTTATTTTTGCACGGTTTATGTGCCCAATTCAAAGCGTGAGCTTGCAAGGCTTGATTACAGGATGGAATGGGAAGATGACTTTCGCAGCTATATTTTGAGCCTTGATGCAAAAAAGCCTGTAGTTTTTTGCGGCGATTTAAATGTGGCTCACACGGAAATAGATTTGAAAAACCCAAAAACAAACACAAAAAACGCAGGATTTACTCCGGAAGAACGAAGCAAATTTTCACAGCTGCTCAACAGCGGATTTACAGACACTTTCAGATACTTTTATCCGGAAAAAACAGGAATCTACAGCTGGTGGAGCTATATGTTTCACGCAAGAGAAAAGAATGCAGGATGGCGCATAGATTATTTTGTGGCATCAAAAAGGCTTAACGGCAAATTGACCGGAGCGGAAATACACACGGAAATATTCGGTTCCGACCACTGCCCGATTGAGCTTGACGCCGATTTATAAAAAATATTATTGTGAAGCGCAAAAAATTCAAAAAATATATTTACATTTTAACAAACCTGTATTAAAATAGAGAACAGATGGGCAACGGAGCAAATCATTTTTTGCGCCATGCCCATTTTTTTATTTCACGAACATATATATTTGACTAAGGAGAGATAATCAATGAAAAATTTAGGCTATTACAACGGCGAATACGGACTCATAGAGGATATGAAAATTCCGATGACAGACAGAGTTTGTTGGTTTGGCGACGGCATATACGATGCAACATATTCGCACAACCACAAAATTTTTGATTTGGATGCTCACCTAAACAGATTTTACAACAGCGCAAAACTTCTTGATATAAATATGCCGATTGAGAGAAGCGAGCTTGAAAAGCTGCTCAAAGAGCTTGTTTGCAAGGTTGACGACGGCGATCAATTCGTTTATATGCAAGTTACAAGAGGCAGCGGCCTCAGGCAGCATATATATGCAAAAGACATTAAAGCAAATCTTTGGATAACGCTTACTCCCTGCCCCGTTGCAGATACATATAAGCCTATTGACGTTATAACATACGAAGATAAGCGCTTTTATTATTGCAATGCAAAAACGCTTAATCTTATTCCCTCTTGCCTTGCTGCCACGGCGGCAGAAAGAGCAAATTGCAGCGAAGCAATTTTCCACAGAGGCGATATTGTAACGGAATGTGCCCATTCAAATGTTTCAATTTTTAAAGACGGCTGCGTTATTACTCATCAGCTTGATGATAAAGTTTTACCCGGCACGGCAAGACTTCGCCTGCTTGCTTTTGCAAAAAAACTCGGCTACAAAACAGAGGAAAGAGATTACACGCTTGACGAGCTTATGAATGCAGACGAAATAATTGTTCATTCAACCGGCTCCTTCTGCATTCCGGTAAAAACGGTTGACGGCAAGGCAGTAGGCGGAAAAGCACCCGAAATGCTTAAGAAAATCCAAGATGCTCTTGTTGCTGATTTTGAAGCACAATGCGCTGCGGAATAAGGCCCGCTTAACACGCAATAATCAAAATGCGCAACTTGAGTTGTGCACAAATCGGTTTTAAAGAAACGAGCAGTCTGTCCGGCCACAACAGGCTGCTCGAAAAGCATTAAAAATGTGGCCGGAAAGGCTAACAGCGGAAGCAGCCGTTTTACGGAACGGTCTATGCCGCCGAAAGGAATTTATTATGCACACACTGACTAAATCTGAGTTAACGGAATATAATGTTGGCTGCAACTTGGATTCTCTTATGAATCTTGATCCCAGAGGATACGGCGTTTGCAGAATTTTATATGCAGGCGCACGCAAATTTACGGGTGAGCCGATTTCAACCCATGCGGCAAAAGGGCTTATTGCAAACATAAAAAAAGGCGAAAAGGTGTTTATTTTAACGGGATTTGTGCTGCACCCTTGGAACGAGGCCGAAACGGACGGTATTATATCATCTTGCGTTTTTGCAAGATTTTTAATGAGAGCATTCGGAGCAAAGCCTGTTATGATTGTGCCAGAGCAATGTAAAAAAGCAATAAAAGCAATCAGCAACGTGCTTTATTTCAAAACAACAGACGATATTGACAATATTGAAGACAACACGGTTTGCATTGTTGAATTCACAAAGAAAGACGATGAAGCCGAGGCGCAATGCGATGAGATTTTATCCCACGGCAAACCTTGTGCCGTTGTGAGCATAGAGGCTCCGGGCAGAAACAAAAACGGCTACTACCACAATGCTGTAGGCGTTAACACATCTGATCTTGAAGCAAAATTTGATATTTTGTTTATGCGTTGCCAAAAGCTTGGAATATTTAATCTTTCAATCGGCGACTTAGGCAATGAAATAGGCATGGCAGCCATTGAAGATCACATCCGCAAATATGTGCCGTATGCCGAGCTAGGCGGCTGCAAGGCAGGCACGGGTTTCGGAATACTTGCAAGCAGTGCGGCAGACAACATAATAACGGCAACAGTTTCGGACTGGGGCTGTGATGCGCTTATGGCGGCAACCGCATTTTTAATCGGCAAGCCGCAGCTTTTGCATAATGAAGAGGATCAATCGGCGGCAATGGACGCAGCAGCGGCAGTAGGCATGCTTGACATGTATGGCGAGCCGAGGCCTTATATTGACGGAATCGGAAAAAGCATAAACATTCCGATGCTTTCAATGATGAAGGCACTTATTGAATATCCCGCAACGGTTGAAGACAAAACCGATGATTGGTTTAAAAACACAATAAAAAAAGGATTTTTCACAGAATGAAATATTCGTTTTTACAATGCGGTGACGGTGCCGTTACGGTTTGCTTTTCAAACGAGATTAGTGAAACGGCAAATTCATATGTAACCGAATTTGTCAGAATTGCAAAGCAAAAAAAAATCAAAGGCATCATCGAATTTATACCCGCTTTTTCATCTGCCACCGTTATTTATGATTCTTGCATAATATCTCACAACGAACTGATACCGGAATTAAAAAAGATTATAAAGCACATCAAGGCATCCGGCAAAAAAGCACGCAGGCTTTTTAAAATACCCGTTTGCTATGACGGCGATTTTGCGCCGGACATGGAAACGGTTTGCCGCCACACGGGGCTTTCAAAGGAAGAAGTTATTGCAATTCATTCCGAAAGAGCATATCTTATTTACATGCTTGGCTTTTTGCCCGGCTTTGCTTATCTTGGCGGCATGGATAAGCGAATTTCATGCCCACGGCTTGATTCACCGCGCATTTCAATTCCAAGCGGTTCCGTTGGCATAGGCGGAGAACAAACCGGAATTTATCCTATTAGCTCACCGGGCGGCTGGCAGCTTATAGGTAAAACGCCGATTAAGGTTTATGATAAATCGGCCGATGATCCCATTCTTTACCGTGCGGGCGATTGCATAAAGTTTGAGCCCGTTTCGCAAAGCGACTTTTTTGAAATAGAAAAGCTTATTGAAAGCGGAAAATATAAAGCAGACATTGGGGAGGTGCGCCTGTGAGCATATTGATTGTGCGCCCAGGGCTGTTTACCACGGTGCAGGACGGCGGCAGATTCGGAAGCATGAGCCTTGGCTTTACCCAATGCGGAGCAATGGATTATAAGGCTGCAAAAACTGCTAACCTGCTTATTGGAAACAACCCAAATGACGCAGTGCTTGAAATGACATACACGGGAATTGCCGCTCTTTTCAGAGAAGATTGTGCAATTGCATTGTCCGGAGCACATTTTAAAGCATCAATAAACACCGTGCCTATCAAAACCAACAAAGCATATAAAATCAAAGCCGGAGACGTGCTTTCAATGAGAGAAGCAATAAGCGGCGCAAGAGCCTATCTTGCAATAAGCGGCGGCATAGATGTGCCTCAGGTGCTCGGCAGCCGTTCAACAGATTTGAAGCTGAAGATGGGAGGATTTGAAGGCAGGGCGCTGAAATGCAAGGACGAAATTAAAATCTTCGGCGGCGAGCTGCCGAATAAGATTGAATGCCGTGAAATTCCCGAATTTGAATACGGCAACGAAATAACCCTGCGATGCGTTTTGGGTCCGCAGGATGATATGTTTACTTCAAAATCACTTGAAACTCTTTTTTCTGAGGAATACAAGGTTTCCGCCGAAGCAGACAGGATGGGAATACGCCTCAGCGGAGCTGCACTTAAATGCAAAAGCACGCCCGATATTATCTCGGACGGCATTGCTTTCGGTGCTGTTCAGGTGCCGAAAAACGGCCAGCCGATAATTTTGGCGGCTGACAGGCAAACAACAGGCGGATACGCAAAGCCGATAACAGTAATCACTGCCGACCTTCCGCTTTTAGCGCAGGCTAAGCCCGGAAACACAATTCGCTTCAAGCCGGTTTCTCTTGCCGAGGCCGAAGCTGCGGCAAAGGAAGAACAGCGTTTTTTTGAAGGCTTAAGGTTTTAATGAAAGGCAAATAATATAACTGAATTTGTGAGGATAAATTATGAATTATTCAAACGCATTGCCGAGCGAAGTTCGCAAATTGATAAGAAACGGTGAAATCACGGGGCAAACCTCCGGAATGTGCAACGGCTATGCCCAAGCAAACCTTTGCATTTTGCCAAAAGAGCAGGCATATGATTTTTTACTTTTTTGTATGCGCAATCCCAAGCCATGCCCGATTCTTGAGGTTGGCGATTGCGGTTCTCCGTTAATTAAGAGCATGGCAAACGGCGCAAATGTGTGCACCGATTTTCCAAAATACAGAATATGGAAAAACGGCGTGCTTGAAAAAGAGGTTTGCGACATCAGCGATTATTGGCAGGATGATTTTGTTTATTTTTTAATAGGATGCTCATTTTCGTTTGAAGCAGAGCTTTTGGAGGCCGGGATTCCCGTTCGCCATATTGAAGAAGGCAAAAATGTGCCTATGTTTAACACAAGCATAAAACTTGAAAGCGCCGGCGCTTTCAGCGGCAACATGGTGGTTTCAATGCGCCCGATTCCAAATGACTTGGTGGTTAAGGCAGTTAATGTTACGGCTGCAATGCCAAGAGTTCACGGCGCACCTATTCAAATAGGCTGCCCTGAGCAGATAGGAATTAAAAACATACACTTGCCCGATTACGGAGACAGTGTTACAATAAACAGCAACGAGGTTCCTGTTTTTTGGCCTTGCGGAGTTACACCGCAAAACGCTGTTATGAACAGTAAGCCTCCTATTGCAATAACTCACGCACCGGGGCATATGTTTATAACCGATGTTAAAAACACAAGCCTTAAATACTGACGAAAAAATTAAAGCCAAAATATTGGCAGAGGTGGCATATGTTTAAAATAGATTTAAACTGCGATTTGGGTGAGGGCGCAAAGCACGATGCAGATATAATTCCGCTTATCACAAGCGCAAACATTGCCTGCGGATTTCATGCAGGAGATTTGCACACAATGGCTGATTCTGTTTTGCTTTGCAAAAACAGCAAGGTTTCATTGGGTGCTCATCCGGGATATGCAGACAGAGAAAATTTCGGAAGAACAGCAATTGAAACAAAGCCCGGCGAAGTTTATGATTTGATGCTTTATCAGCTTGGTGCTTTATCGGCGCTTGCCTGCGCAAAAGGGCTTAAACTGAGCCATGTTAAGCCGCATGGTGCGCTTTACAACGCTGCGGCAAAAAACCGCGAGCTTGCAATTGAAGTTGTTGAGGCAATCAAAGATTTTGATTCAAATTTGATTCTTTTGGCTCTTTCAGGCTCGGAAATGATCAACGAAGCAAAAAGCAGAGGATTAAAATATGCAAGCGAGGTTTTTGCCGACCGTGCATATGAGGCAGACGGCTCTTTGCGCAAAAGAAGCCTGCCCGGCTCTATGATTGAGGATGAAAACGAAGCCATGGAAAGAGTTATCAAGATGATAACAGACGGCAAGGTGAAAGCCTTTACAGGCGAACAAATTGAAATTGAGGCTCATTCTGTTTGCGTTCACGGTGACGGCGCAAAAGCGCTTGATTTTGTTAAACGCCTTAACGAGGCTTTCGTGAAAAGCGGAATTGAAAAGGCTCCGCTTTCAGAGGTAATCAAATAATGTTTTACAGAACAGAGGCAGCGATTGATCTTGATGCTGTTGACTATAATTTTGAAAACACAAGAAAAAAGGTGCCGCAAGGCGTAAAGCTGCTTTGCGTTATAAAGGCGGATGCTTACGGCCACGGCGCGGTTGCGCTTGCACACCACTTGGAAAACAAGTGCGATTTTTACGGAGTTGCCTGCATTGAGGAAGCAATTGAGCTTAAAAAAGCGGGAATCAAAACTCCCGTGCTGATTTTAGGCTGGGTTGCACCCGAAATGTTTGGCGAAATTGTTAAATATGATATTCGAGTGCCGATTTTTCATTATGATGATGCAAAGGCACTTTCAAACGAAGCGGTGCGCCAAGGCAAAACGGTTGCATTTCATTTTTGCATAGACACGGGCATGAGCCGAATAGGTTTTCAAATAAACGAAAAAAACGCCGATTTATGCGCCGAAATAGCAAAGCTTCCCGGAATTGAAGCAGAAGGGCTGTTTTCACACTTTGCAACGGCAGATGAGGCAAGCCTTTCAAAGGCAAAAGCACAAAGAGAGCGCTTTAAAGACTTTGTTTCAATGCTTGAGGCAAGAGGAATCAACATACCGATTAAGCACATTAACAATTCTGCCGGAATAATGAACTTTGACGAATACTTTGATATGTGCCGAATGGGAATAATTCTTTATGGGCTTTATCCGTCTGCCGAAGTTAACAAAAGCCTTCTTTCAATTAAACCCTGCCTGCAATGGACAACGCATATTTCGCACATTAAAACACTTGAGCCGGGCAGAGAAATATCATACGGCGGCACATATGTTACAACAAAAGAAACAAAGGTTGCAACTGTTCCCGTTGGCTATGCAGACGGATATCCACGCTGCCTTTCAAATAAAGGCAAGGTTATTGTTAACGGTAAATTCGCCCCGATTATCGGCAGAATTTGCATGGATCAATTTATGATTGACGTAACCGACATAGATGTTAAAATTAAAGACAAGATAACGCTAATTGGCACAGACGGTGGTTTAACTCTTTCCATGGAAGAGGTTTCAGAGGCAGCATATTCATTCAATTATGAACTGCCTTGCCGCATTGCAAGAAGAGTGCCGCGCACATATTACAGCGGTGGCAAGCTTATATTTGCAACAAATTATATGTACGGGGAATAAAAATGGAATTATTTAAGGGCAGACCCAAAGACGAAACAGGCAGACTTGAAAAGGAAATAAAAGTTTACGATTTTCTTGACGGGCTTGGAATCGAATACGAAAGAACTGATCATGAGCCGGCAGACACAATGGAGGCCTGCAACAGAATAGATGATGTTTTGGGCACATTGATTTGCAAAAATCTTTTTCTTTGCAACAGACAAAAAACTGATTTTTACCTTTTGATGATGCCCGGCAACAAGCCTTTTAAAACAAAAGACATTACGGCTCCGCTCGGCTGCTCTCGCCTTTCGTTTGCATCACCCGAATATATGGAAAAGTTCCTTAATATTTCACCCGGTGCGGTTTCAATTATGGGGCTTATGAACGACAGCGAAAACCGTGTTCGCCTTGTGGTAGACAAAGCTGTTTTTGAAAGCGACACGCTCGGCTGCCACCCCTGTGTTAACACATCAAGCCTAAAATTTAAAACAAAAGATATTGTGGAAAAATATCTTCCTGCCGTTCACCACGAGCCGACCGTTATTGAACTGCCTTGGCACGAGGAATAACAAAAAGTATTATATTAAAGCATCACAGACGATAAAGCCGAATGACGACCGACTGTGATGCTTTTTATTATTGCCCGAATTTAAAAGACTTCAGCGTATTCACAATGAAGCTTCAATAAAAAGCTCCGTGCCAAAACACACTGATTGAAATATATTTCGATTTGCCTATGCAACATACACAAATTTCATATTATATTTTTTACCTCGGCGGTTATTGCGTGCCGCCGCGGCGATTGACAGCCTTAAATTCCGTATGATATACTTTTTATATAAACAGTAAGGAGGTTGGCACCATGGCCGACTACGAAAATAATAATCAAACAAACAAATCGACAGCCGAATCGGGCACAGGAAACCAAAACATTCAAAATCAAAACAACTTTACAGAGCGCCAAAATCAAGCGGCTTTCGGCGAGGGCTATGCCAATCCGCAGCAAGCGGCGTATTATGCGAATCCGCAAGCGGGAACATATTTTAACCCACGGCAGGCACAGCCGAGTCCTCAGGGAGCACCCGACGGAAACGCTTATTACGCTCAGCCGGGCCAACAGAGCGCACCTGAAGGAAATGCTTATTCTGCGCAGCAGGCAGCTTATTATCCGCCGGCCGGCGTTTACCCCGTTCAACCGATTGAGCAAAAGGCAAATGTGTGGTATGTGCTGCTTTCGTTTTTCGTGCCGATTGCAGGGCTTATCATTTTCCTTGTAGAGCGTGAAAGCCGCCCGAAAACGGCAAAAGCAAGCGGCATATGTGCGCTTGTGAGCTACATCACCAGAATAATCGCCTATGTGCTTCTTTGCGTGGTAATGCTGTTCGCAACGGAAACCTTTTATAACTGCTTTGACGATTTTTTCGACGACACCGATTACTATTCTTACGAAACGGACTCAAATTTGGTGACGGACACAATTTCCGATTACAAATGCACTGTTAAAAGCGCCGAATACGCCAAGGATTACCAAGGCAACGACGCTGTTGTGATAGCCTACGAATTCACGAACAATTCAGAATACCCAGCAAACTTTTTATCGGCATTATATGTGAAGGTTTACCAAAACAGTTCACCGATTTATGAAACCCTGCCGGCAGAGGGCGCAGCGGATATAACCTTCAACAAAACGCTGCTCCCGGCGAAACCGCCGAAATCAAGGCTATTTACAAGCTTGATAGCAAGGACCGCGATATCAATGTTGAAATTCACAACAACGAAGATCAAGCGGACGGCGATTATATTGACGAATATCTCACAATGAGCGGCGCAATCAATTAAAGAAAAAAGAGAATTACGGTTCTTTTACCATTTCCCAAATACAAAATATAACTTTTATTGACATCATAACACAATATATGGTATTATGATTTTAACAACAGCAAAGGAGATTGGCATTATGGCTGATTACGAAAACAATTTAAACAACACCGAAACCACATCCGGCGGCGCACCGCAACCGAATACAAATGCGCAAGTTCAGCCTACAAGTGAGCCTAAGCCCGAGCAAATCAACGAGCCTGCACAGGGAGCGCAAAGCGCACCTTTCTACGCAGAGCCGCAGGGCCAAAGCTACACCACTCCCCCGCAGGAGGGCACATATTATGCTCCGCAGACAAACCAAGCACCGCAGGGCAATTATAATCAACCCGGCTATCAAGCTCCGCCTCAGCAGGCATATTATGCTCCGCAAAACGGCGCACAAATGCCGCCTTACGGAATGCCTCAACAGCCGATTGAAGAGAAAGCAAGTGTTGGTTTTGCAATACTTTCATTCTTCATTCCGCTTGCAGGACTGATAATTTTCCTAACCAAAAAGAACGACAGACCAAAAACAGCCAAAGTGAGCGGAATTTGCGCACTTGTAAGCTTTATTTTAAATATTGTTATCGGCATTATCGGCGGCGTGGCCGCAACTAAGATTGCCGAAAATCCCGACCAGCTTGATTCCTACATTTCCGATGCAATCGGCGACAATTCAGATAATCTTGTAGGCGGCGACACGCTTGGAAATTTTGTGTGTGATGTTACCGATGTTTCAAAAACAACAGATGCAAACGGCAAACCGGCAATAATTGTTACATATTCATTTAAAAACAATTCAAGCACGGCGATTGCTTTTGATAATGCACTTTACACAATTGCTCTTCAAAACGATGATACTCTTTCAAAAACTTTGCTTGGCACAAGCGATGATTCGGCACTTACCGATGTTAGCTTAACGCAGCCCGGAGAAACTTCAAAAATCATGAGAGCATACACCTTGCAAGATGAAACAAGCAACATTACATTTGAAATCTACGACAACACAGATGAAAATAATATGTATTATCTTGAATACGAGTTTTCATTAACAAACTGAATAAAGACCAAATTCGGCAACACGGATTTTGTTAAATCAAAATCATGCCTTTACCGAATTGAAAAAGAAGCCGCCGATGCAAAAGTATCGGCGGCTTTGGTTTTGATAATATTCTAAATCAGCAAGCTTCTTCCATTTCAATTTCACTGCTTGAATTTTCGCACCATTTATAAATGATTTGAGGATCTGCAAATATCTCATCAAGCTTATTCAAAAACGGAACACAATCGCCAAAATCAAGCGCACGGTGATCTGCTGCAATCGTTATCGGCATAATGGAACGAATTTCAATTTTTTTGCATCCGAATTCATCTGTAACAACAACAGGGCGTTCCTGAACGGCATTGATGGCAAACGCCGTTGTTTGCGGCGGAATAATTTCAAGCAGCATACACATTCCCTTTTGATTTCTGCACACCGAGCCAAGATTTGAAACAGTGGTTGTGCCCTGCTCTATATCATGCTTTGTGAGTCTGTCTTCAACGGGGATTGCATAATAGTCTTTTTTTGCTTGGCCCGACAAAGTGTGAACCTTATGCTTGCCCGGCATCTTAGAGCCGAAAAGGCGGCAAAGAGTTTGCTTAAGCTTTCCTTTTCTCAACCCGTTTACGGTGTTATCCATAGACACCTCAAACATAACCTCATTCATATCGCTGTTGTTGGCACGCCTGATTGTGTCGTTAACCGCTGCTGCCATTTCCTGCAAAGTTTTATTTCCCATATCGTGCATATTAAGAGTCATCATCTCACCGGTTGAAAACATTGTGGGCATTGAAATATCTATTTGATCGTGATAATTTAAAGTGCCTCTAACAAGATTTCTGTTAAAATCAAGCGTTGTATTCATCTTCGGCGCAGCCTTCAAGCCCTCACATATCACCTTCATCATAACCGTGTTTATAGTTATCTTTTCACTTGAGCCTGCATTAAGTTTTTTACATTCCTTAAGAAAATCTGTTACATCTGCTTCATAGCTTGCAGACATATGCGGAATTTGCTCCCAGCTTTCAGAGGTCATATTTGAAACTATTTTTCTTGCTATTCCGAAATGTTCTTTTTTGTAAATTGCCATTACTGTGTTCTCCCATAACAGATAATTGATTTTGCGGCATTTCCTTTGCCGTGATTCAAGGATATCAAAACGCAGCAAAAATCACCACCAACTTTGGTTTACACAGGGCGCAACTTCTGTTTACACAGCGGTTTACATACAAAAAAACCGCACGGTTATGCGATATTCCGTGCGGTTTAGCTTTAATATTAAATTGATTATTTGCGCTTATGGTTTTTATATGCATACCCTGATGCAATATAATAAATCGGAATTGTGGCAAAAAGAATCCACAAAGGATGCCACAAACCGGCATAAAATCCGCAAAGCAAATACACAATAATAACAACTGCGGGATAGCAAAAAATCAGCGGATTCTTTTTTCTGATTGCTATTGAGCCGGTGTAATAAAGAGGAATTGTGAGCAGGAAAATCCAAGAGGTTTTCCAAAGTGCGGAATCAAACGCACCGAGCGCAAGTGTTACAAAAACGGCAATGCAAGGATATGCGGCAAACAGCCAACTGTGCTTTTTATGCTTTTCCGAGCTTTTTGTTTCGTGCTCTTTTTCGGCAACTGCATCATTGAGCACTTCGGTCTGCTGCGATTTTTGCGATTTTGAAATTTCTTCGCCCAAAGCAGCCTTTGAAATTTTTTCATCTTCGGCAACCTGAGGAACTTCACAATTCAGAATATTATCTGCCGAAATTCCATAGAGCTTAGAAAGCTCAAGCACATTATCTGACGAAGGCACGGCATAGCCCTGCTCCCACTTTGAAACGGATTGCCTTGAAACACCGAGACGCTCTGCAAGCTTTTCTTGGCTGAGACCGTTTTTAACTCTTAATTCTTTTAAATAATTGCCTTGCTGAATAGACATATGGTTTTACCTGCGCAATAAAAAATTGATATAGTTATTATAATTTATCACCGATTATTTTGCAAGCCTGATAATAATTTGCGTGCCTTCATTTTCTTTGCTTTTAACGGAAACGCTGCCGCCGAGATATTCAGCCGTGTGCTTAACTATTGCAAGGCCGAGCCCGGTGCCGCCCGTTGCCTTTGAGCGGGATTTATCAACCCTGAAAAAGCGTTCAAACACCCTGCCCAAATATTTCTCCGGTATGCCGATACCCGTGTCTGAAACTTTTAAGCAAACCTGATTATCCTTCTCGGAAACATCAACGGTTACTTTACCGCCGTCCACATTATACTTAATGGCATTTTCAACAAGATTATACACAAGCTCTTCTATAAGCGATTTTGTGCCCTTAACCTTGCAATCGGTGCCGTGAACGGTAATTTGCACATTCTTTTTTTGCGCTTTAAATTTAAGCACATCAACACAGTAATTAACAACCGGCATAAGATCAACATAATCTATTATCGGCTTATAATCATATTCCTCAAGCTGCGAAAGCTGAATAATATCGTGTGTTAAATTTATAAGGCGCTGAGATTCCTTATAAATAATTCCGCCGATTTGAGGCACATCTTCCGGCTTAACCATATTGCTTTGCAGCATTTCTCCGTAACCGGATATGGAGGTAAGCGGAGTTTTTAATTCGTGCGACACATTTGCAGTAAAGCGCTTTTTCATATTGAGCAAGCGCTCTTTTTCATCAAGCTGCTCCTGCACCTTATCGGCAAACGGCTGCAATTCATCATATTTGCAGTTTTTACTGATTTCTTTAATATCCTCGCCCATTTTTTCAATTTCGCCCGCAAGCCTTTTTGAAACGCCATATGCAGCCGCAAGAGAAAAAAATGCAGCAAGCACAAGCGACGGCAATGAGCCGGCAAGAATATAAACAGTGAGCATGCTTATGCCGCTTCCCGAATAGGAAGACTGAGCAATAATAACAGAAATGATTACGGCAACGCAAACCGCCGATGCCGAAGCCGCAAAAGCGCCTTTAAAAATTTTCCAATTCATTTAATCACCAAGCTTATAACCGACATGGCGAATGGTTTCTATAAGGGCGCCGCTTTCGCCAAGCTTTTTACGAAGAGTAAGAATATGGCTGTCTACCGTGCGGGTTTCGCTTTCACTGTCATATCCCCAAATCTTGTTGAGGAGCTGCTCTCTTGTTACGGCGATGCCTTTATTTCGCAACAGATATTTTAATATTTCATATTCTTTAAAGGTTAATTCAATCTCTTTGCCGTTTGAATAAACCTTGTGTTTTTTATCATCAACCGTAATGGTTTTATAAGAATAATCACGGCGTTCATCGTTTTCGCTTACACGGCGCAGCACCGCCTTAACACGGGATATAAAAATCATAACTGAAAACGGCTTTGTTATGTAATCGTCTGCTCCGCAATCAAGACCTTTAATTGCATCAATTTCGGAATCCTTGGCAGTTACCATAACAACAGGAATTCGCTTGAATTCAGAGCTTGCACGCAGTTTTTTTGTTATTGAAATACCGTCCTCACCCGGCAGCATAACATCAATTATTATAAGATCCGGCTTTTTCTTGCCAAGCGCATTATAAAAGCTTTTAGGCTCCTCAAAGCCCTCAACCTCAAAACCGTTTCCCTGAAGGGCATATGTTTCAAGCTCTCTTACGCTGCTGTCATCCTCAAGAATATAAATTAACGGCATATTAAAACCTCCGTTCAGCACACAGCCTGTTAGCTGAGTGAATATTTTTCAAGATACTTATCAACCGCTTCAACAAAATTCTTATCCGTGGCTTTAAGTTCTCTTGTATATTCGTGCACATTGTAATCGCCTGCTTCAAGCTCAATCATTGAAACTGCAAGGCTTGAGCAGTGATCGGACATACGCTCAAACGCATTTATCATATCAAGATAAAGGAAGCCTTGATCAACAGAGCATTTGCCCTCTTCAATTCTTTTAAGATGCCTGTTTTTGAGTTCCTTTTTCAATTTATCGATAACGGATTCAAGCGGTTCAACCTTATGTGCTTTTTCAAGATCACCGTTTCTGAAGGCATCCATTGTAAGATTTATTATCTTCATTGTGGCCGCAATCATAACCGAAAGATCATATTTTGCTTTTTCCGAGAAAACAGTGTTGCTTTTAATAATGCTCTTTTTGATTTTAAGCACATTTTCGCAGTAATCGCCGATTTTTTCAAATTCCTCAATTGCATGGTGAAGAAGGAAAACCTTTTTACTGTCTTCATCCGTTAAATTCATTGCGCTGATTTTAACAAGATAAGCCTCAAGCACTTCCTCATATCTGTCTATCTTAGTTTCATTTGCCTTAACCTTTTCGGCCTTTTCATCAGAATAATTCTTAACAAGCGAGAATACGGTGGAAACGGAGTTTTCAACAAGATCGGCCATTTTATCCGTAAGTTCCTCACTTTTTTCGACCGCATAGCTTGGGTTAATAAGAAAGCGATCATCAAGAAGCGGAGCCTCTGCAGTGTGCTTATCACTTGTTTTAACGGTTTTGCAGGCAAGAAATTCAAGCTGCTTTGTAAAGGGAAGCAACACAAGAGTTGAAACCACATTAAACACAGAATGAATCATAGCTATTTGCGCCGCACCGACGCTGTCATTAAGAAAATCAAATTTGAAAATGGCATTGCCGCCGTAAAACAAAGCTGCGGCAAGAAGCACGCCGATAACATTAAAATAAAGGTGCACAACAGCCGTGCGCTTTGCATTTTTGCTTGTGCCGATTGAAGAAATAAGTGCAGTTATACAAGTGCCGATGTTTTGACCAAGAATAATCGGAAAAGCCGTTGCAAAAGAAACGGAGCCGCTGAGAGCAAGTGCCTGCAAAATACCCACAGAAGCTGAGGAAGACTGAATAACGGCAGTAAGCACCATGCCAACAAGAATGCCGAGAACCGGATTGCTGAATTTGGTGAAAACCGAAACGAATTTTTCGCTTTCTGCAAGGCCGGACATAGAATCACTCATAAATTCCATGCCCATCATAAGAATGCCGAAGCCCGCAAGGATGCCGCCCACATTATTGCGCTTTTCATTTTTTGAAAACATCAAAAGAAACACGCCTATAACAGCAAGAACGGGTGCAAAAGAGGATGGCTTTAAAAGATTCATAATTAAACTGTCGCCGCTTATTCCCGTAAGCGAAAGAATCCAAGCCGTTGCGGTTGTGCCCACATTAGCACCCATGATAACACCGATTGCCCTTGAAAGTTCCATTATGCCGGAGTTTACAAAGCCAACCGCCATAACCGTTACTGCGGAAGATGACTGAATAACAGCCGTTACGGCACAGCCGAGCAAAACGCCCTTATAAGTTTTATCCGTCATCTTTTCAAGAATACGCTCAAGCTTACCGCCGGAAAGCTTTTCAAGCCTGTTGCCCATTAAATTCATGCCGTAAAGAAACAGCGCAAGGCCGCCGAGCATTGAGAAAAACGAAAATATATCCATACTCTACCTCAAATTAAAAATATTTGACATAAACCAAACAATAAACAAGCATTCATGAAATATGTGCCCGATAAATAGCCTGTATATTTTTAGTATATCATCTGCGGAAAACCTTATCAACAGTTAATCAAATGCAAATTTAAATTATGTCAAATTTATGTAAAATAAATTTATTTGACAAAATTTGTGCAATATGCTATACTACAAAAAATTCATTAAACGAATATTTACAAATAATCACGAAAAGGAGGCGAACACATAATGAGAAAATACAGAAACACATCAGCCTATGTTCCATATTATTACGGCAAAAAAACAATTTTATACAATTCTTTAAAAAATCATCCTGTGTTCGCACGCACGCTTTTATATAAATAAGCTTCCCAAATCCCCCGGGCAGTTTATAATATATTGCCATTGCTTTTTGCGCCGCCGGCTTGATTGCCGGCGGCTTTTTTTATGCAAAAACGGCAAAGCAAAAATATATATGAAAACTTCTGCTTAATTCACATTCGGATTAGCAGGCGTATTACCGACACTTGATCAAGGAGGTTAAAAAATGGGCTGGATACAAGTTCACGAAAACACAAAAGTGCCCATATTAAAAAACATCGCATATGCGCTGAAAATACTTTTTAAATGCAGCAAAACTTTTATGCTTTGGCAGGTTATCGCAATGGTTTCCTCAATGCTTTTCACAAATTTTTTGCAAAGCGTTCTGTTTTTGAAAGCGCTGCTTTCCGTTATTGAAGGCGGACACGATTTTGCATATTATGCAAAAACCGTGCTTGCCTTTGCCGGTATTTCGCTTCTCAGCGAATGCATTATGTGCATAAGCGATTACAAGGGTCTTGTTATTCAAAAAGATATTTTCAAGGCCATGAATAATATGATTTTCAAAAAAGCTGCCGAGGCAGACATAAGCTGCTACGAGGACCCTGAATTCTACGACAAATACCAAAGAGCAACAGAAATACTTACAAGCGGCTATTTCATAGCTTTCAGCTACAGCTTTGCAAATGTGATTGCCGGAATAATATCATTTTTCTCGGTAATCGGGCTTGTGGCTGCGATTGATGCTTCTTACCTGATTTTTCTTTTTCCGCTGCTGTTTGTTTTTATGGTTGAACTCATCAAAAGCAAAACGGTTTTTAAGCGTGATTTGGAAATGACAACAAACAATCGAATAAAAGCATATGCACAAAGAACTTTGTTTTTAAAGGATTACGCAAAAGACATCCGCACATCAAACATATTTTCGGTTATCATAAAAAGATTTGATTGTGCCGTTTCGGATAACATTGCCATTTTAAATAGATACGGCATTAAGCTGTTTTTATTCAGCATGCTCAGCTCGCTGCTTGGCGAATTTATTCCGATACTGGGCACATACGCCTATGCCGGCTATCAATTTGCGGTAACAAAAAATTTGCAGATTTCGGGATTTTCCGTTGTTCTTTCCTCAATAAATTCCGTGCGTGAAGCGGCAAACAGGATTGCAAACGGCTTTTCGGAATTATCCGCCGCCGCACTTTATTTTCAAAATCTGCACGACTTTTTCAATTACGAAACAAAAATCAAATCAGGCAATAAAGAGGCCGGCGAATTTGAAAATCTGGAGTTTAAAAATGTTTGCTTTAAATACCCTGCGGCAAAAAAATACTCACTGCAAAATTTAAGTTTTAAAATCAACAAGGGCGAAACCGTTTCCGTGGTGGGTATTAACGGTGCCGGCAAAACCACACTTATAAAACTGATGCTGCGGTTTTACGACCCCGACAACGGCGAAATACTCTACAACGGTGTAAATTTAAAAGAATATGAGCTTGAAAGCCTGCGTGCAAAATTTGCAACCGTTTTTCAGGACTATAAAAACTTTGCCTTATCCGTAAATGAAAACATAATGTGCCGAGAATGTTCGCCGGAAGATGAAATTATTGCAGAAGAGGCTTTGAAGCGCAGCGGTGCATATGGCAAGGTGTGCACCCTTGTGCAAGGCGCAAACACCGTTTTGACCCGTGAATTTGACGAAAACGGCGCAGGCCTTTCGGGCGGCGAAGCGCAAAAAACAGCCGTGGCACGAATGTTTGCACGCAAATTCGACATCGCCGTGCTTGACGAACCGTCTTCTGCACTTGACCCGATTGCGGAATACAAAATGTATGAAAACCTGATTGAGGCAACTAAAAACAAAACGGTTATTTACATTTCACACAGACTTTCAAGTGCGGTGCTTTCAGATAAAATCATGGTTATGGAAAACGGCACCGTTGCCGAAAGCGGCACCCATGCCGAACTTATGGCGGCAGGCGGCAAATACGCAAAAATGTTTGCTCTGCAAGCATCAAGCTATAAAAAGGAGGAGGAATAATGGAAAAAGCAAAATTCGGCTTATCAACAAATGCAAACATATTTTATTTTATAAAGCTGCTTTTTAAAATATCGCCGCTGCTTGTTATCGGCGAGGCACTTTCCGGTATATTCACCACTCTGCCAACAAGGCTGATTGCCGTTATAGGTGCTAAATATGTGGTAGACACTGTTGAAAGCGGCAGCAATGCACGGCAAATTCTTTATGCCGTTGTTGCCATTGCGGTTGTTTTAATTGCAAGCACAACGGCAACCTGCCTTTTTCGTGAGTTTTATTGGAACATTGCCCGTGAAAAAGCAAATGCCGGGCTGAGCAAAATATTTTACAACAAAGCAAAATCACTTGATCTTGCTTCTTATGACGACCCTTATTTTTATAACAATTTTATTCTTGCCGTTGAATCTTCAACAGGCAATTTAAATCAGATTTTAACGCTTATACGCCGCTACATCGGCGAAGTGGTTTCATTTATAACGATATGCGGAATTATTTTGGCGCTTGATCCGATTTGCATGCTGATAATTCTTGCCACTGTTATTATTTTCACTCCGCTGAGCAAAAAAATAGGCAATTTACAGGCGGAGCGCCAAATTGAAAATAACAAGAAGCACAGAAAAGCGGATTATTTTGCACGCATATTCTATTTGCAGGATTACGCCAAAGAGGTGCGCATGAACGGAATTCGGCCGTTGCTTATCAAAAGATACAACGAAGCGGCAGATGAGGTTATCAAAAATCAGCGCAAATATGTTGGCAAAATCGATTTTATCTATTTCTTTCAGGAAAGCGGCGTGCAAATTTTCGGCTTCATGGTTGTGCTTCCGCTTTATCTCGGCTACGGAGTACTGAAAGCAAAAACACTTTCTGCCGGCGATTTCATCGCCGCCTTTAACGGCGCATGGAGCATTGCGGCTTCTTTTTCTTTTCTAACCGTTTACATAGCTCGTGAATTTTCTCAACAAACGAAAATGATTGGCAAATTCCGCGAATTTCTTTCCAAAGAGAGCACAATTAAGGGCGGCAATCACAAAGCAGAATGCGGAGAACCGCAAAAAATAGAACTTAAAAATGTTTCATTTACATATCCCGGCACATCAAATCCGGTGCTGAAAAACATCAACCTTACGATTGAGCCTTATCAAAAAATTGCGCTTGTGGGTTACAACGGTGCAGGCAAAACAACGCTTACAAATTTATTGCTGAGGCTTTATGATGTTAGCAGCGGCGAAATTTTAATCGGCGGCAAAAACATTAAGAACGAATCGCTTGAATCCCATCGCGGCAGATTTGCGGCAGTGTTTCAGGATTTTCAGCTTTTTGCGGCAACACTTGGAGAAAATGTGGCTCTTTCAAACAATGTTGACGAGGCAGATGCCTTGACTGCACTAAAAAATGCGGGTTTTTCAAAAAAGCTGCAAAACGGAATTAACACTCCCCTGCTGCGTGAATTTGATGAAAACGGCGTTATGCTTTCAGGCGGTGAAACACAAAAAGCGGCAATCGCAAGGGCTTTTTATAAACGGTGCCCGTATGTTATTATGGATGAACCATCTGCCAATTTAGACCCGATTGCGGAATACAAATTAAACCTTGCAATGCAAAAGGCGGCAAAAAACAAAACCGTTATTTTCATTTCGCACAGGCTTTCCACAACCGTTGAAGCGGATAAAATTTATGTGATGGAAAACGGAGAAATAGCGGAAAGCGGCACCCATGCCGAGCTTATGGCGGCAGGCGGCAAATACGCATATATGTTTAATTTGCAGGCAAAGAAATACAGGCAGTGATTTAAAAGCATACCCGGCAAATTGAAACACATTTCTTTATAACTGTTTTTTATTTTTTCATTGAATATAACAAACGCATTTGCAAAATTGTATAAAATATGTGCAAACAAAACGCTTATTTTAATAAATTATAAATATTTACAAATGCCTCTTCAGAGTGATAGAATTATAGAGATATAAATTATAACATATATAAATGTGCGGAGAGTTATCATGAAAAAGCAAAAGCAAAAGCAAATGTCCGAATCGCTGCTTTTAGGCGCAATACTGGCTACGGTAGGCGGTTTCTTGGACGCACACACCTATATTTGCCGAGGCAAAGTTTTTGCAAATGCCGAAACGGGCAACATAGTTTTAATGGGAGCAAAGCTTGCCGAGGGCGATTTTAAAGATGCGTTTTTTTATTTAATTCCGATAACGGCCTTTGCCTGCGGCGTTTTTTGCGCCGAGGTTGTAAAAAAACGCTTTAAACAAAGCAGCTATATTCATTGGAGGCAAATAACTGTTGCAGCGGAAATAATTGTGCTTGTTTCTATTTCATTTGTTGAGCCAACAAGAACACATAATATTTTTACTAATGCGTTGGTTGCGTTTGTGTGCTCACTTCAGGTTCAAAGCTTTAGGCAAATCAGCGGTGTTCCGCTGACAACAACTATGTGCACAGGAAATTTGAGAAGCGGAACCGAACACCTCTTTAACGCAGTAACAACAAAAAACAAAACAATTCTAAAAACCGCATTCAAATATTACTCTATTATATTTTTCTTTGTTTTGGGTGCTGCAATCGGTGCAGTGCTTTCCGAAAAAATCGGCAGATATTCAACTTTATTTGCCGCAGCAGGCCTGCTTGTTGCATTTCTTTTAATGTTTATAAACAAAGAAGCTGAGCATAGAGATGAAGTTCTTGAGCTTGCGGAGGAAGAAAAAGAAGACAAAGAAATCAAAGCTGCCGAAGAGCTTTAACATAAAGGCGGAATAAAAGAAACCCTCCCCACGAGGCATCGTGAGGAGGATTTTTTATTAGTGAAACTCAGAAAAGTTATCACAGAGGTATCATGAATTATTTGAAGTGGTGGGCAAATACGGGATAATGGCATTTGCAAGATTCGGAATAGGCATTGTTTGAACAAGAACCTTGCCTGGGCCCGTTACAACTGTGTTAAACAAGCCTTCGCCGCCAAACAGCACATTTTTAATTCCGCTTACCGTTTGCACATCAAGCGAACAAGTGGCACTCATCATAACAAGATGACCTGTATCCAAAATCAGTTTTTCACCCTGCTGAAGATTATATTCAACCGCCGAGCCGTCTATCTCAATAAATAGCAAGCCTTGACCGTTAAACTTTTGCATAATGAAACCTTCACCGCCGAATAAACCGGAAGAGAGTTTTTTTCTGAAAAACACTTCCATATTAACACCGGGTGTTGATGCTAAAAAAGCACTCTTTTGGCAAATGATTTCTTCGCCGGGGCGCACCTCAATTGCTTTTATATCGCCCGGAAAAGAAGAAGCAAAAGCAATCATTCCGTTTCCGCCTTGGCAAGTGTAGCGATTTTGAAACATCTTATCATGAGTAAATATTCTGCCGATAGCCTTGCCGAGACCGCCGTTTGTGGTGGTTTCCATTATCATGTTTGGGCTCATCCAAGACATTCCGCCGCCCTCCGTTATCATCTGCTCACCTGCTTCAAGATAACAAATTGCAGCCGGGAACGGTGTGCCTTTAATTTCGTAACGCATAAAATCATTCCGCCTTTAAGTTAATATATACAGTTTACATATTCTGTATAACCATTTTACTACATTTTAATGCATCTTGCAACAATTTTATTATATTTTCATAATAATTTTGGATATTATGCTTAATAAAACAAAAATCGGTGCTAAATATATTCTGCAAATACCGAGTTTTGATTTTACAAGCAATAAAGAGATTATAAAGAATTAACGAAAAAGGCTGCCGACACAAAAGCATCGGCGGCCTTAATAAATTAAAATATTTAATTTTATTATTCATTATGATGGGCCCTAAGCGCACCTGTTATCATTACATTTTTGAGCCCTTTGAGCCTTTTGCACCGCCAAGCGCACCGGAGGAAAGAATATTTGTATCAAACGAATACGTAATTTCCTCACGATTGCGTTGCCTTTTAAGAGCAAGCGAAATAAGCCTGTCAAGCAGTTCAGAATACTTAATTCCGAGCGGCTCCCACAAATAGAATGCAAGCGAGCCGGGAATTGTGTTAAATTCATTTATCCAGAATTCGCCCGTTTTGGAATTCATAAGATAATCTATTCTGACAACACCGTTACAATCAAGATACTTGAAAGCCTCAACGGCAATTTTTTTAATTTCCGTTGCGGTTTCGGCAGGAATATCTGCGGGAATTTTTCTTTTAAGGCTTGTCATACCCTTACTGCCGCCTGTTTTCTTGCCGCCATCCAAATATTTATCCTTATAGGAAAGAATCTTATCGGCGGAAACGGGCTCTTCAAGCTCCGAGGCTTCTGCCTCCGTATAATCGCCAACTACAGAGCAGTTGATTTCTTTAAGATTAACAACGGCAGGCTCAACAAGAATTTTATCCGCAAAAGTAAAAGCAAGCTCAAGAGCATCTTCAAATTCTGCCTTATTATCGGCCTTACTGATGCCTACACTTGAGCCGAGGTTTACCGGCTTAACAACAACGGGATAACCGAATTTTTTCTCTGTTTTCTCTATAATAACATCGCTGTTTTTGTAATCCGTAACGGTAAAACACAAACCGTCAAGCACGGGGAAGCCTGCATCACGCAGCATAACCTTCATTGCGTATTTATCCATGCAGATTGCGCTTGCAAGCACATCACAACCTACAAACGGCAAATTAAGGGTTTTGATAAAGCCCTGCAAAGCACCGTCCTCAACATTTGTGCCGTGAACGATGGGAAAAGCAACATCTATAACAGCAATCGGCTTTTGTTTTGAAAAAAGCTTTTGCTGCTGCGGAAGAAGATATGTTTTATCGCCGTCCGTTACGATATTGATTTTTGTGCTTTTTTCAAGCAGCCTCGGAATATTCTTGTATTCATCGATTTTATCAAGATCTTCGCCGTAATACAATTCATTTTTCTTTGTGATATAAACAGGATAAAGTTGATATTTATCCTTATTCATATTTTGCATTGCCTGCAATGCGGAGATAACGGAAACCTCATGCTCAACACTTTTTCCGCCAAACAAAACGGCAACATTTATTTTCATAAAAACTCACATAGCCTTTCCGACTACCTTATATTAAGATAACGCTTATCTGCCGTAGCCGTAGCAGGAGCGACCGACACCGCACTCAGGCAAATGCCAATAGAGCAATATCGGATTATTTTTGCTTCAACAATACATCAATAATTATCGGGCAAATCATTTTCAATTAAAATTATTTTTTCTTCCGGTGAAGAACTTGCTTTATTAAATGCATCAATAAAGCTTTCACACACGGTTACACCTGATTGGTGCATACCGCCGTCCTCAAGCCCTTTATAAATAGCCTCTGTTTGCTTTTTGCCTACAAGATAAACATGATCACAAACAGAAGCGGCGGATTTTCCGAATTCATAATTATAATGATCCTGCATCTTGCCAAGCTCAACCATACCGGGAGTTATCAAAATCTTTTCCCCGTCAAACAAAGCAAGGGTTTTAAGCGCCGCCTCACAGCCTGCGGGATTTGAATTATAAGCATCATCTATAATGGCCGTGTTTCCTCTGCGTGTAAGTTGCAACCTGTGCGGCGGAGAAGCAAGCTTTTTAAGCTGCATTCTGATATCATCTGCATCAACTCCAAGCTGCCTGCAAACGGCAACAACGCCCATAAGATTGGTTACATTATGCTCGCCGACAAGCGGAGTTTGCAAATTTTCGATTTTTTCATCGCCGCAAACAACGGAAAAGCTTGTTCCCTTTCTTGTTACACGAATATCACAAGCATAGGTTTCATTTTTATTGCCGATTCCGTAAGTATGGAAGCCCGCATTCGGATTTTCCGAAAGCTTTGCGGAAATATATTGATTATCGCCGTTTAAGAACATATTTTCTTTATTCGGCACGGCATCATAAAGCTCAAATTTCGTTTTAACGATATTATCAATTGATTTAAACGATTCCAAATGCTGCTCGCCTATTGAGGTTATAATACCATAATCCGGGAAAACAATATCACAGATTTCTTTAATATCGCCCACATTCCTTGCGCCCATTTCGCAAACAAAAATTTCATGAGTGGGGCGAAGCTGCTCCCTTATGGTTTTAACAACGCCCATTGGGGTGTTATAGCTTTCCGGAGTCATCAGCACATTATATTTTGCTTTAAGTGCCGTTGAAAGAAAATACTTAACGCTTGTTTTACCATAGCTGCCCGTTATTCCTATAACCTTTAAATCGGGGCAAGCTTTAAGCATTTTTTTTGCATCATTTATATAATATTGCCTTATTGCCTTTTCTATCGGCGAGTTTATAAAATTGCCGATAAGCACAACAAACGGCGTAAGCGCAAGCGCCGTTGCAAATCCGAAAAGGCCTGCTTTTTCCGCACCCGCAAAGAAAGACAACGCATATGCGGCAATCAAAACCACAGCATCCGTTGCAAGCATTCTTTTAACTCTTGCAGTGTATACAAGCGGCTTTTTTGCATTTTTCATCGGCATGTTGGCAAGAGCACAAATTACCGCAAGCACATAAAAAACAATATAAAGCCAAACTTTATTAACAAATATTGCAGCCACGGCAATTGCCAAAATAAGAAAATTGATTATATAATGCTTTGCATTGGCTGCCATCCATTTAAGCTGAACATGCGGCTTATATGAATTTTGCTGAAACATATGGATGGTGCGGATAACAGTGAGCGCCGATGCGGCAACGGCAAGCACGGCGCAGATTATATTTAGTGCGATATAAATATCAATCACCGACTTTCAAATAAGATTTTATGATATTCGCAAAAATGACAGGCTGATCAAGAAAGCAATAATGCCCGGCATTTTCAATAACGGCAAGGCCCACATCCGTGCCTGCCGCGGAAATTTCTTTTTCAAAAACTTTACCGTCTGCCAAAGGCGTAGCAGTATCGTTTGCTCCCCAAATAAGAAGGGTTGAGCATTTAACATTTTTCATGAGGTGCACAAGATCCTCATTAACTGATTTAACGAGCACACCTCTCATAATTTCGCTTGCATTAAGATAATCGGCAGAAGAAAACTTTTTTCTTAAATTTTCAAGTGCCTGCGGAAACAACTTGCGAACGGGATAAAGACTGAGGAAAAATTTGCCGCATTTATAAATCTTTGTGCGCATTTTCTGCTTTTTGCTGCGCTGCGGCATAACACCTGCACAATCAACAAAAAGTATTTTCGAAATTTGAAACGGCAGTTTTTCATCGGAAACGAGCTTCAGAATCACTCTGCCTCCGAAAGAATGACCCATAAGAATAACATTTTTTTGACCGAATGATTCTATAAAGGCCTTTGTGAATTTCGCATAAGCGGAAACATCCCAAACCTCTTTAGGCTCTTCTGTTTTTCCGAAGCCCGGAAAATCAAATGAAACAACAGTGTATTTTTGGGCAAGCAGATTTGCAACGGAGGCATACACCTCAAGGCTTGTGCCCCAACCCTGCAAAATAAACACATAATCGCCGCTGCCCTTTATATCATAATTTACGGAAATACCGTTTATTTCTTTATTCAAAAAAACAACCTCCGAAAAAGGTATCAAAAGCGCTGCTAAAATTGCCGATCAATTTTAAAGAAGCGCCGTTATATAAGTTATTATTTTAAGCTTTTAATATTCTAACACATTAAAATTATATGTGCAATGATTTATTTTAATTAAAATGACGATTTTAGAATTGCTTAAAATCACAAATAAACGAAGTTGTGTATTTATTATTACGCCGCATTATTTCTTGACCGATTTATATGAACCGAGGCGGCGAAGCAAACCTTGATAATAATCCCACTGCATTGAAAAAGACGGAATTTTCTGTTCTAACTTTTGCTTATAAGAAATAATATCTCGTTCTCTGTCATCGGGATTACGCAGAGTAACACAATCATAAACAAGCGGATTAAGCTTGCTTGTAACCTTTATTTTTGCAACCTCTCCGACGGGGCAATTAACGGAAATCACACCGTTCTCCGCCTTACAAATAACACCCTCATTATCGCAGGAAACATCAAAATCAAATTCCGAAAGTGAAGGATATGTATAAACCGAAAACTTCTCTTTACCGGATTTATTTACTATATAATCATAGCAAAAATCACCGTTTGCGTTTTGCAACTTTATAAAGCGAAGATTATTGTCTGCCGGAGTATCAAATGCCTCTATTTTTAACAAAGAGCATTTACCGGTGAAACTTTTAACTTTCAAAGCAATCATATTTGTTTCAATCGGAGGAAACTCAAATATTGTGGCAGCACCGCTTGATTTCAGCTCGCCTGTTTGAAAACTGTGACTGCCCACCATAAGCTCTGCATTAACAATATGGCATTTGGGATCGGGATTTTCATATATTGCAACGCTGCAAATCTTGTGAGAAGCCGGCAGCATAGCGGCAACTATTTTTTGCTCATCATCGGCATCTGCAATCCACACCGAAGAAAGCGGCTGACCCGGATTGTTTTTAATATCGTTTGAATCAGCAAGTTTGAATTCATTGAGCCTTGAAGCATTGCCGCTTGTGGCTCTCATTGTTGCATCAAGAAGCAAATCATCTGTTCTGCGCTGCCAAAAAACTTTATCAGAATTCAAAACACCTTCTATATGATCTGTTCCGGTTTGGCTTGAATACAACTGCATTGCCTTATATTCCTTGGTGTTTTGCATAACCCGTGAAAGTGCTTCCTTGGCAACGGGAATGCGAACCCTGCTCTCCCATTCGTAAGCATTTAATTCGCTCATAAAAGGCCTGTCGTTTTTCAAACGTGTTGCATGAATGTTATCGGAATAAAAATCATGCTTACCGTCCCAAGCAGTTGAATAAGCAAAGCCCTTAAACACCTGCGGAGTATAAAATGTGTTTTCCTTGAGCACACTGCCGAGTGCTTCTTCAAAGAAAAGGCTCAGTGCGCGGTGATCGGCATGGCCGTCATAATCACAGCAATAAATAACATCCGGCTTAAAATCATTTAAAACCGCTTTAAAATCTGCAAGAATATTATCACGGGTGTATGCACATTTGCGAAAAGGCTGCTTTGTGCCGATACCGTAAGTTTCGGTATAACCCGCCGCCGATTTCACAAGCTCATCGCCCTTGCAATTATAAATATGCTTACCTTCTTTATTGGTAAGGCCGTCTCCGTATCCGAGGAATATTACATTTTGAGAATCTATTCCGTAAAAATCGGCAACATTAAGCGCTTCTTTAATTCTGCACTTGCCGAGATGATGAAAATCTCCGTTTGTTGAAAAAAGAATTTTAACTTCAGAGCCGTTTTTAACATACTGTTCTATAACGCCGCCGTAAATATTTATATCATCATCCTCATGAGGAGATAAAAACAAAACCTTTTTATTGCCGAAAAACGAACTGCGATCTGCTTCTTCAAAATCATAGGCAGTGTTTTTCGGAATAACAATTCCCGCCGCAAGTGTTTCGCCGGCGCAAAGCAAGGCCGCAACAAGCGCCGCAACAAAAAACAGCACCGTAAGTGCCGTTGGCAGCGGAACAAGCATTGCCGAATACATTGCCACATCAAGAACACCGAGCAACATATAGATTTGCAGAATTCTTGATTCTATATGAACTTTAAATGCAACTGCAATAAAAATGCAAATTGCGGTTGCCGCTTTCAACGGCTTTAAAAGAAGCGGAGAAAAAAAGCCCGCTGCAATTGAACCCGCAAACAGCAAAAGCAAAACAACTATTGCAGAAATCGCAAACGGTTTGCTTTCAAAAACCTTTATTTTTTTCCAATCAACCTTAATCACCGAAGGCACCTCCGAAGCATATTTCAAGCAAATGCTTTTAGCATTTTTTATATTTATTTTTATATCCATATAAAGATAGCAGATTCGGCACAATTAGTCAATTTATGCAAAATATTTTTTAAAAAAAGTGTTGACAAATTTATTTTTTGTGGTATACTCAAATTGTAATCGATACAAGTTAGTAATCATTACAAGGTGGTTGGAAATGACTCAGGATAAAATATTAGCGCTGTTTAGGGAAAAGGGCTTCAGAGCCACTCCGCAGCGAATAGCGGTTTTCAATTATGTTTACGAGCACAGGGATCACCCGGATGTGCTTGCAATATATGAAAATGTGCTTAAAACAAACCCGGGTTTTTCAAAGACCACAGTTTACAATGCGCTGAAATCACTTTGCGAAAGCGGCTTTGTTATGGCAATAACAATAGACGGCGGCAGAACTCATTATGATGCCAATGTTAATTTTCACGGCCATTTCATTTGCAAATGCTGCGGCGAAATCTATGATTTTGAATTGGAAGAGCCGGCGGCAAACCTGCCAAGCGGATTTACGGTGCATCAAAAAGATGTTTATTACAGCGGCATATGCAAAAGCTGTAACAATAAAAAATAAATTTGATTATGAAGGAGTAATTTATTATGACTAAAAAGTATTATTGCCCGGCATGCGGCTACACAAGCGATGAACCGATTGAAATCTGCCCCCGTTGCGGTGCAAAAATGAAGGTTCGTGAAAATAATGACGATAAAGCTTGGGCTGCAGAGCACATTGTAGGCGTTGCAAAAGATGTTGACCCGGAAATCATTCAGGGCCTTCGTGACAATTTCAACGGCGAATGCTCAGAGGTTGGCATGTATCTTGCGATGGCAAGAGTTGCACACAGAGAGGGCTATCCGGAAATCGGCCTTTATTGGGAAAAAGCAGCTCACGAAGAAGCAGAGCACGCTGCTAAGTTTGCAGAGCTTCTCGGCGAAGTTCTTTCCGATTCAACAAAGAAAAACCTTGAAATGAGAGTTGAGGCCGAATATGGCGCAACATCAGGAAAAACTGAGCTTGCAAAACTTGCTAAAGAAAAGGGCCTTGATGCCATTCACGACACAGTTCATGAAATGGCTCGTGACGAAGCCCGCCACGGCAAGGCTTTCGAAGGACTTTTGAAGAGATACTTCGGCGAATAATAAACAAAACGAAATATTAAAAGGGATATGCAAATGCATATCCCACGGTAACGGCTTCGGAACTTTCCGAAGCCGTTTTTGTTTATTAAACTCTTATAGCCGGATTTAAAGGCAAATCAGCAGCGCCGAGAAACGCGGTTATTCGTTGTCCTCTTGCTCCGCAGCTGCCGCACGGCGCTCTGCAAGCTCTTTTTCAACCTTTGCACGCTCAGCCGGTGTGTAACGGATAAAGAGAAGCGGAATTATATAAAGCAGACTTGCAATTGCCGGAGTTAGAATAACAAGCGGCCAAATCCATTTGTCAAATGCCGCAGATTGGGTGCCGACATATACGGAAGCACCGTCTATTGCCTTATACTTCATAAAATGAAGAGCAAGTGTGGCAAGACCGGCGGTAATTCCGCTTGAGATTTTGGTGAACATCGTTTGCATTGAAAATGTTACGCCTTCCGTGCGCTTACCTGTTTTCCATTCCATATAATCAATACTGTCGCAAAAAACAGCGGTTTGTGCAATTGAAATTGCGCCGAGGGGGATGCAACCTATTCCGATAACCGTTAGCGCAATCCAAAGTTTTTGCCCTTGATAACCGATAGCATAAGCAATTATGCGTGCAATAATGTTTGCCGCTTGCATCATAATTATGGCATTAACATAACCCTTGCAAAACTTTTTGATTTTATCAGCAAGCATCATTCCCAAAAATCCGGGCAAGCCCGTGAAGATATAATAAATGGTGGTTAAGCCAAGGGCGCCTATGATACTGTTTTCGCCGAGAAAATCGGCAGGAATTTCGTATTTGAAGAAATATGTAACAAGATTTGCCCCGAAACCGACCGAGCCAAGCAAGTTTCCGAGTGTAAGCAGCATAAGCATTCTGTTTTTGAACAGCAGCGAAAACGACTCTCCTATTGAGGCCTGCTGCTTTTCTTTAACCACCCTTACACGCTCTTGCGCCGCATAGCATCTTAAGCTGAGCATTGCGCCGCCAAAGCCGAATATCAAAGCAAACACTATAGTCATCAGTGCCATGCTGCTGCCCGTTGCATTAGCAACCATTTCAAGCCCCATGGGAATTACAGTACCGAGCGCTCCGCAAACGCAGGAGCCGATTGTGCGTGCCCACTGCACGAAGCGATCACGCTCATCCGCATTTGGCGAAACCGCAGAGGTGATGCCCCAAATTGAAACATCCTGAACTGTGTACGCCAAATCCCAGCAGATATACATTATTATGAAATACGAAACACGAAGCCAAAGCAAATCCTCTTTCGTTGAAAACACAATAAACAAAAGCACCGTAAATACACCAACGGGAAGCGGGGTGTATTTTAAAAACGGGCGCAGCTTTTCGCCGTTTTTAAAAGTATGCTTATCAATAAATGAGCCTACCAAAGGATCATTTACGCCGTCCCAAATTTTCATAATTATCAAAAGCACAGAAACTGTGAGCGCAGGAAAAAGCGCAATATCCGTCATAAAATAGTTGAAAAATGAACTGCCTATCAAAGCATAAACCATATTTTGCCCTGTTAAGCCGGCGTAATAGCTTATTTTTTCTTTTTTACCTATGTATTCCAAAAAAGCACCTCCTAAGTGCAGTTAATCCGTTTTACTTAAACAAGTATTTTACCGCGACACAAGCCGGAAATTTTAAACCGTGTTACATTTTTTCTGCCCTCTTAAACTAATATTAACACGGCATATAATCAAATCCAATATATAACATTCACAATATTTCCGTTGTGCAATTGTGTATTTTGCTTTTTTCCGGTGATACAGTTCGTGCTTTTTCTCTTTAACTTGACATTTTACTGCCATTGATATATTATTATCTAAGTTTATTTTTATTTAACAATATTATTTACTTTAATGCAGCTTGTTAAGAGCTGCACATAACAAGGAGTTTACTTAATGAGCAATAGCACAAAGGCGTTGCAAAAGCGCGCTGCCGCCAACGGCGAAAAAAGCAAAAGCAGAAGATGTGCCGAAAAATTCTTCGGCTCTTATTTTTTCAGATACACGGCAATATACTTAGTTCTTTCAGCCATCATTTTTACTCAGTTTTTGTTTTTCAGAAAATCTCTTGTTTGGGATCCGGACGGAATTGCCCAGCATTACGCAGGCTTTGTTTATTACGGAGTTTATCTTCGCAAGATTTTTAAAAGCTTACTTGCAGGGCATTTGGTTATTCCTCAGTTTGATTTATCCATAGGAATGGGAAATGATATTTTCACTTCCTTACATTATTACGGAATAGGCGATCCGCTCAATCTTATTTCGGCATTGGTGCCTTCAAAATATGCAGCATTTGCATTTTCGCTGCTCACCTATCTGCGCTATTATCTTGCAGGGCTTGCCTTTGTGTTGCTTGCAAAATATAAAAAGCAAAGCAAAACCGGGGCTTGTGCAGGTGCAATGATTTATATTTTTTCCGCATATGCAATGTATATGACCCTCAGGCACCCGTCATTTATAAATCCCCTTATTTATTTTCCGCTTATCATTCTCGGCGGCGAAATGATGTTTGACGGCAAACGCCCGTATTTATTTATCATATCCGTTTGCCTTGCTGCAGTAAGCGGCTTCTACTTCTTTTATGTTATTTCAATTTTTACCATTCTTTATGTTTTTCTCAGAATATTCTTTGCTTATCCGAAAGACAAGTTATTAAAAGGCTTTTTCCAAGCCTTGTTTAAATTCGGAGGCTCATATTTGCTTGGAATGATTATGGCGGCCGTTACCCTGCTTCCGATGATTATCACCGTGCTTTTCTCAAACAGAGGCTCTGTTCAGCACGCTCTTAATCCGTTTTATGCAAGCGAATACTACAAAGAATTCATTGGCGCATTTATGGGATATGTGCAGCTTGACTGCAATGTTTATATGGGCTTTACGGCGGCGGGAGCAGCGGCAGTTGTGCTGCTCTTTATGCAAAAGAAAAAGCACGGTTTTCTTAAAGCCGCTTTCATCACGGCAACGCTGCTTATGATGTTTCCGATTTGCAGTAAGGTTATAAACGGATTTTCATATGTTTGCAACCGTTGGAGCTGGATTTACGGCCTTATTGCCGCATATGCATTTACGGTTTCCATCAGCGAAATAAAGAAAATAACATTTAAAAAATCTGTTGTTTTGTGTGCTGCTGCAGCTGTTACAACCGTCATCATTTCTTTGGTGCCGAATGCAAGAATTAAAGAAAACTATGTTTCCTGCGCACTTTTTGCATTTTTTGCAATTGCATGCCTTATATACTCGGCACTGCCTTATGTTGAAAAAACAGACACTAAAAAAGCGGCAAAAGTTGCCAAGGCTGCACTTTGCATGATTGCGGCGGCCGGTGTTATTTTCAATTCACTTTTCATTTATGATTACAACCATGCAAGCTTTTCAACAACATTTCTTACTATGGGGCAGGCAAACAGATTTTCGGGCTCAAATTCATACAAAGCCATTGCAGAGCTTCAAAACACCGAGTCGGCCGTTGAGCGATACGGCGGCAGCGGCATAGAGCTTGAGCAAATGAACAATTCCATGCTCAGCGGCGCATATTCATCGGTGGGCTATTTAAGCCTTACCGACCCTAGCACAAACAATTTCCAAAAAGAAATGGGCCTTGTTTACAATAATTTTTCCATTTTGGACGACAGCCATGCAGACCCGTATATCTATGCTCTTGAAAATGTTAAATACTATGTTTCGGGCGGTGATGAAAAGAAAGAAAGCGCAATCGGCTCAGAAAGCCTTGCAACGCTAAAAAACATCAGCAGCGAACGCACATACAATTCACAGGTGTATGAAAACAAGGATTACATTCCTTTCGGCTTTACATACGAAAATGTTATTTCCCAAAGCGAATATTCCTCATTAAGCCCCGTGCAAAAGAGAGAAGCTCTTTTGCAGGCTGCAGTGCTGAATGATACAGATGAATATGTTAATTCAAACCTGTCTTCGATAAGCACAGAGGTTTACAAGCCGGAATATAAAACGGTGCTTCCGGAAAACGGCTGCATAATAAAAGACAACACAATTTATTCACAAAACAGTGGCACGGAAATTCACTTAAAAACTTCCGTTCCGCAGGGCTATCAAACCTATATTCAATTCAACAATTTAAGCTACACTTCGCTTAGCGGAATGCAGCTTAAAAAAATAATTTCTCCGGATGCTTACAACAAATTAACAACATATGAGCGCCGCAAGATTTCTTACAACGAAAAGAACTTTGAGCCAAACACATATGCATCGGCAATTGTTTCCTCCGATTCGGGCGCAAGAACACCATTTTCGATTTCAACACCGAATCACGATTATTACAGCGGCATAAATGATTTTACCGTTAATCTGGGAGACAAGCCCATAAAAGACATTACCTTGCGTGTTGGCTCCGGCGCATATGCATATGATTCAATTGAAATTATCTGCATTCCGAAAACAGACTACAAAGCAAACCTGAATGCTCTTGCAGAGGAGCATTTGGAGGATTTAAACATTGCCGTAAATGAGATTTCGGGCAGCATTAAGCTTGAGAGCAACAAGGTTTTGTTTCTTTCAATTCCGTATAATGAAAACTGGACGGCTTATGTAGACGGTGAAGAAACCGCAATTTGCAGAGCAAACACGGGATTTTGCGCAATTCCGCTTAAAGCCGGCGAACACAAAATTGTGCTTAAATACAAAAACAAACAGCTTAAATTATCATCGGCCGTAAGTGTTGTTGGGTTTGCAGGCTTTGCAGTTACCGTTGCGGCAGTTGAAATAAGCAGAAAAAAGAAAAAGAGCGCAACAATTAAATAAGCCCTTTGCAACATAAAAAACGCTTCGGATTTTATAAGCATCCGAAGCGTTTTATTTTTATATTTTTTATTGCCGAGCAGTTCAAACAAAATATAGAGCAGGCTTAATGCTTGCTGTTGTTATCTTTGGAACTGCAAGCACCGGCGCAATTGCCGCAATCTCCGCAGCATCCGCCTTTTTTTCTTTTTTTGCACATTGCAATTGCCAACACAACAGCAATCACAAGAATCGCACTAATAATAATATCCCAAATATTCATAACGCACCACTGCCATTACACACCTATCAGAGTGCCGACCGAATAGATTATAAACGCCGCCACCCATGCAATCAGGCACTGCCAAGCAACAACCGCCGCCGCCCATTTGGCGCCAAGTTCACGCTTAACGGAAGCAACTGCGGCAACACAAGGAGTATATAAAAGGCTAAACACAAGCAAGCTGAATGCCGCCAGCGGAGTAAGAACAGCCGCAATGCTTCCTCCAAAAAGAACCTCAAGGGTGGAAACAACGCTTTCCTTCGCCATAAAGCCGCAGATAAGAGCCGTGCAAATTCGCCAATCCCCTATTCCGAGCGGCTTAAATATCGGCGCAATAAGGCCGGAAACAGCAGCCAAAATGCTTTGCGAAGAATCCTCGGTCATATTAAATTTAAGGTCAAATTTTTGCAGGAACCACACAACAACCGTTGCGATAAGAATAACGGAAAAAGCCCTTTGCAAAAAATCCTTTGCTTTTTCCCAAAGCAACTGAGCAACATTTTTTGCACTTGGCAATCTGTAATTCGGCAGTTCCATAACAAACGGCACCGGTTCGCCCTTAAACAATGTTCCTTTATAAAGAAACGCAGCCAAGATGCCCATTAAAATTCCCAACAGATAAATAACAGACATTACAAGCGCACCTTTTTTTGGAAAAAACACACTTACAAAAAACGAATATATCGGCAATTTTGCGCTGCAGCTCATAAAAGGAGTAAGAAGAATCGTCATTTTTCTGTCTCTCTCGCTTGTAAGAGTGCGTGTTGCCATAACAGCAGGCACAGTGCAACCAAAGCCTATAAGCATAGGCACAATGCTTTTTCCTGACAAGCCGATTTTTCTTAGCAGCTTATCCATAACAAAAGCCACCCTGGCAATATATCCCGTATCCTCCATCAATGAAAGGAAGAAAAACAGTGTAACGATAATCGGCAAAAAGCTGAGAACACTGCCTACACCCGTAAAAATGCCATCAACAATCAAACTGTGAATAACCGGATTTACATTGGCCGATGTAAGTGCGGAATCCGTGAGCGCACTGAGTTTATCAATGCCCAGCTCAAGCAGACTTTGAAGTCCGGCGCCGATAACATTAAATGTAAGATAAAACACTGCCAGCATTATTGCAATAAAGCAAGGAATAGCTGTGTATTTACCGGTTAAAATCCTATCTATTTTTTCGCTTCGAATTCTTTGCTTGCTTTCTTTCGGCTTGATAACTGTTTTTTCGCAAAGCTGTTCTATATAAGAAAATCTCATATCTGCGATGGCTGCACTGCGATCAAGCCCACGCTCTTTTTCCATTTGATCAACTATTGATTCAAGCATATTAAGCTCGCTGCTTTGCAATTTCAGGCGATCAATAATAAGCTTATCACCCTCTATTGCCTTTGTTGCCGCAAACCGAACGGGAATTTGAGCACTTTCCGCATGATCCTCTATCAAATGAATAACGGCATGTATGCACCTGTGCACGGCGCCGTCATGATCTGTTTTGCTGCAAAAATCCTGCTGCAAAGGCTTTTCCTGATATTTGGCCACATGGATTGCATGGCGCACTAGCTCATCAACGCCCTCATTCTTGGATGCCGAAATCGGAATAACCGGCACACCGAGCATTGACTCCATTGCATTAACATCAACAGAACCTTGATTGCTTATAACCTCATCCATCATATTAAGCGCCACAACCATTGGCGTGTCCATTTCCAAAAGCTGCATTGTTAAATAAAGGTTTCGCTCAATATTGGTTGCATCAACAATGTTTATTATTGCCTTCGGCTTTTCATTCAACACAAAATTGCGGGACACTATTTCCTCGCTGCTGAAAGGAGACATCGAATAAATACCCGGCAAATCCGTTACAAGCGTTTTCGGATGGCCTTTAATAACACCGTCTTTTCTGTCTACCGTTACACCGGGAAAGTTGCCTACATGCTGCTTTGCTCCGGTAAGCTGATTAAAAAGAGTTGTTTTTCCGCAATTTTGATTTCCAACCAAAGCATAGGTAAGAACAACATCATCATCAAGCGGTTTTTCATCCTTTTTGGAATGATATTTGCCGCCCTCGCCAAAACCGGGATGATCAATATTTTGCTCTCTGTTTATGCCCTCGTGGCTGCGGCTTCTTTTTGCTATAGGCTCAATTTCTATTCTTTCAGCCTCTGCAAGGCGGAGCGTAAGCTCATAGCCGTGAATTTGAAATTCCAAAGGATCGCCCATGGGGGCGGTTTTTACCAAGGTAATTTCCGCGCCGGGAACCATGCCCATATCAAGAAAGTGCTGACGAAGCGCACCTTGACCGCTGACTTTGGTTATAACGGCACTTTTTCCAACCTTTAATTCATTAAGCTTCATAATTTCCCTCTTATAATATTTCAGTACCCTCTTTCAACATTATATTACATAGTTAAACCATATTCAATAAAAGCAGAGCAATTTAATAGGACTTTTGCATTTTTCAACATAAAAATCATCATAAACAAATCAAAAAATAAACAATACAACAATTGTTTTCCAAAAAACTTTTAAAATATATTAAATCAACAGCAACACTTATTTTGCAGTTGCTTTTATTTCACCGGCAGACAAACCGATTAAGCCGAGCCGAGAGGCACCGTTTGCTCAAAATGCGGAGCATAAATTTTCATTTGCGGATTGTTTTATTACCGAATTTGTGAAGCTTTATTTTAAGAAAAGACAAGGCTTTCGCCCTTTTGAAGCGAAAGCCTTAAAACAGTAAATTTAAATATTTATAATTTCAACACACGGCATTTTGCATTTTTACTGCTTATTTTGCACTGTTTGCAATTGCCTGATCAATAAGTGCATTAAGAGTTTTTGACTGCTCTGCCGATGTGATTGCACCTACAACCTGACCGACGATGTTTCCGTTTTTATCAACAACATAAGTTGTTGGGAAGGAATAAAGGCCAGAAGTGAATTTGCCGGCTTCACTGCTTGAATCAAACCAAAGGTTTTTATAGGTTACTCCCTTTTTATTCAAAATATCCTTTGCTTCGGAAATAGCCTTGCTGTCGCCGTCAAGCGTGAATGAATTGATGCCGACAACAGAACCGCCTTTTTGAGCGAGTTCTTTGTTTAACGCTTCCAAATCACCAAGCTCACCGACACAAGGATTGCAGGTTGTGAACCAAAAATTTACAACCGTTACCGTATTATTTGCAAAAAGCTCGCTGCTGTTAACATCATTACCGTCAAGGTCTTTTCCCTGAAAGCTCGGAAACTTTGTGAGATCTGATGTATTGCCGCCCGTCATGCCTGCGGTTGCGGCATCAACACTGTCGTTTTCCTTAGGCTTACTTCCGCAACCCGGATATTTTTGTTCCAAAACCGTAAGCTTATTTTCAATTTCTTTAATTTGCTCTGCAGCTGCTTTAAGAGTTTTAAGTTCTTCGGCAGTGAAACTGTCTTTTGCGCCTTCGATTGTTGAAAGCAGAAAATCACCGTAATTTGTGCCGTCTTCAATCATGGAAGTGTTTTTATTGGCAGAAAGAAACACTTTTTCCCAAAGCTGAGAATTATTTGTGAGAATATCGTTTTCCTTTTGCATGAGCTTATTATAAAGCTCTGTTGCCTCATCGGCACTGCCAGGCTCCGTTGCCATTAAAGAGGCGATTTCGGAATCGGTGCCCTTGTTATTGTCTTTGCTTGCCGAACAAGCCGCAAGGCCGATTGCAAGCACCAACGCCATTATAACAGCCAATATTTTTGATGTTTTTGAGATTTTCATAACTATTCCTCCGTTTTATTATTTAATTCGTTTTTCTTACACGGCGCATTATTCCCGCCGATGTTTTTTGACGGCATTCCAAAGCCGTAATGAAAGCTTAAAGCATCCGTTGGGCAGGCGGTTATGCACTTACCGCAGCGTATACACTCTGTGTGATTGGGTGATTTTGTAATATCAACATCCATTTTGCAAGCCTTTGCACATTTTCCGCACGAAACGCATTTATGCTCATCAACCTTTATTCCAAGCAGGGAAACTTTGTTCATAAGCGCATAAAAGGCACCGAGCGGGCAAATCCATTTGCAAAAAGGGCGATAAAACAAAATGCTTAAAACAACCACAACAACCAAAATTATAAGTTTTTGAGTAAACAAAGAGCCCAAAGCGGAGCGTATTCCCTCATTAACGGCAGACAGCGGAATTGCGCCCTCAAGCACACCCTGCGGGCAAATATATTTACAAAAGAAAGGATCGCCCATGCCCACATCATTTACAACAAGCGCCGGAAGCAAAACCACGGCCAAAAGCAGAACGGCATATTTCAGATACCTTAGAGGTTTAAGCTTTTTTGTTGAAAGCTTTTTACCCGGAATTTTATGCAGCAGATCCTGCAGCCAACCGAACGGGCACAAAAAGCCGCAAACAAAACGGCCGAGAAGCACACCTATCAAAATCAAAAATCCCGTTATATAATATGAAAAGCTGAATTTTGATGAGCCCACCACTGCTTGAAATGCGCCTATAGGGCAAGCGCCCGATGCAGCCGGGCAAGAATAGCAGTTTAAACCGGGCACACAAACAGCCTTGCCTTTACCCTGATATATTCCGCCCTTAAAAAAATTAGGCAAATGTATATTTGTTGCAAGGGCTGCGCAAGCCTGTATCAAGCCTCTGAAACGGCTTATAAGGCGAGATGCTTTTTTCTTTTTCTTTTTCTTATCCAATTCCTATACACTCCAAGCACAATCTTATTGCCTTACTTAATACGGTTTCAACCTCGCCTCTCATTGCACCGCAGCAAACCATAACCGCACCTGCAATCAGCAAGCCGCCCTGAGACAAAGCTTTTTTTAACTTAAACAACGTGATCACTCCCCTTCAAATTCCTTTGTTGAACACATCTTACCACAACAAGCATAAAATCTTTGTTAAGAAAAGAAATTTAACAAAGACTTTATGCCTTTATGATATAATATCATCACGAAGCGATTTTTGGCTTTCAAACGGTGCTTATTGCATATATAACAGTTTGCCCTGCAATATTTATTGTGCAAACAAGCCTTGCTTTGTGATATAATATAAATGCTCTAAAGCCAAAACCCTGTTAGGAGAAACATAATGCATATTTTAGTTGTTGAAGATGAAAAAGCTCTTTGCGACACAATTGTTCGCAGCCTGAAGCGCCTTGCATACAGCGTTGATTATTGTTACGACGGAAAAACGGCAACGGAAATGCTTGCCGTTGAAAATTTTGATCTTGTTGTGCTTGATCTTAATCTTCCCGATACAGACGGAATGTCCGTGCTTAAATCCCTGCGAAAAACAGATTGTGAAACAAAAGTGCTTATATTATCGGCTCGCTGTGAGGTTGCAGATAAGGTGGAGGGATTGGACGCCGGCGCAAACGACTATCTGACAAAGCCTTTTCACTTAGATGAGCTTGCTGCAAGAATTCGCAGCCTTACGCTAAGGCGCTTTACTCAAAACGATGTTGTTTTAACCTGCGGAGAACTTACATTTAACACCAAAACACGCAAGGGCGCCGTGTGCGGGGAAGCTCTCTCTTTAACCAGAAAAGAAACGGGAATACTTGAATATCTAATGCTTAACCAAGGTCGCCCGATAAGCCAAGAAGAGCTTCTTGAGCATGTTTGGGACAGCAGTGTTGATAACTTCAGCAATTCAATAAGGGTGCATATTTCGGCTTTGCGAAAGAAATTGCGTGCCGCCATGGGATATGACACCATACATAATCGCATAGGTGAAGGCTATGTTATGGAGGAAAGAAAATGAAAAGGCTATCTTTGCAATGGCGCATAACCATAATGACGGCTATTTTAATATGCATAACATGTGTGCTGATGAACTGCTTGATAGGATATTCCGGCAAACATTATATGGATTCAATAGGAAACGGCATTTCGGCTTACAGTGATATTGACGGCGGCGAGCCCGGAGCATTTGACCCGCAAAGCGAAAATCTTGATAATGAGGTTACTATTATCGTAAGCGGAGCACAGCAATCTTTCGGCACAACAAATTGGTATATAACGACGGCGGTTACTCTGCTTGGCGGCGTGCTTGCATATTTCGTAAGCGGCCGTGCATTAAAGCCGCTTCGCAGCTTTGCCGCTCAGGTTGAAAATGTGCAGCCGAATAACCTTGCGGATATGGAAATCAGTGAGGATGTGCTTCCTGAATTCAAGCAATTCAGCAAATCGTTCAACAGCATGATCAAGCGGCTTGATGAGGGCTTTTCGGCACAGCGCCAATTCACGGGAAATGCAGCTCATGAATTGCGAACTCCCCTTGCGCTGACACAGGCACAAATTGAGCTTTTCGCCGCAGAGCATCCCGATGTGCAGCCGGAAACGGCAGAATTTTTAAAGCTTTTGCAAGAGCAAACCGAGCGAATGTCTCAAATGACAAAAACATTGCTTGAAATGAGCGAGCTGCGCTCTGTGCCCTGCAACGACAGAATTGAGCTTGCCCCAATGATAGAAGAAATCATAACCGATCTTGAGCCGATTGCGGAGGAAAAAGGAATTGCCCTTAATTATGACGGCAACGGCACAATGATCGGCAGCGACACATTGATTTACAGATTGATATTTAACCTTACGGAAAATGCCATACGGTATAACCGCACAAATGCGCAAGTGCATATTTCCGTTTGCGATAATAAAGATAAGATTTTGATACGTGTGCGTGATAACGGCCACGGCATACCGGAACAATACAGAGAAAGTATTTTCCAGCCTTTCTTTCGCATTGATAAATCACGCAGCAGAGCGCACGGAGGAGTAGGCCTTGGATTATCGCTTGTTTGGGAAATTGTGTTGCTCCACAAGGGTGAAATAAAAATTGAAGAAAGCTCGGATAACGGCACGGTTATGCTTGTAACACTTCCAAAAGAGCAAGCTTAATTGCATAAGCATAAAAAGCGCCTTGCATAATTGCAAAGCGCTTCATCAACTGTATTAAATTTGAGCATAAGAAAAGCGCCATACTACTGTATAGCGCTTTTTAAATTAAATCATCTGGTATTAAATTATCTGTTTTCAAATCTGTGGTAACCTTCAAGCGGGAAATAATATGCGATTTTCTACATTTGTTACACCACAAAATAGCATACCCATAATCCCCAGAAACCTTTTTTGCACAATAGTCAGTATCTTCACTACCACAAAACGGACACACACCGACAGTTCTTGTCTTTGCGAATGTTTCTATATTACCAATCCAACCATTCATATTATTTCACCTCTTTCTTAAGTCGTTCAAAAACTTCATCTTGTATATTATATGCTTCTTTTTCCATATCAGACAAATGTTCTTGGCAATACTTTCTTACCCTGCATTGCAAGACCTACGCCGAGATTTACCGTAGTGGTTGTCTTTCCAACTCCGCCTTTTTGATTGCATATTGCAATCGTTTTGCAGTTTGACACTTTGTTGTCCTCCTTTCTTAAAATTCATAGCTTTTCGGCTATGTACCTGACCGATTCATTTCCTAATCAGTCGTGGCAATATTTATTCTCAATACCCCTTGCCGAGCAAAACGCCGTGGGAAGTCACTAAGGAACAGCTTGCTAATCTGTATCATAGGAGTTTCACCTCTGCCGGGTTTTCCGCCAGCCCCGTAGGGAAGTATCATTATCATTCTGACTGTCGTCGCCATAACAGTTGCAACCTGTTATTTATATCGGGAGTTCTCGCTATTCTGAAATTCAGAAGTTTCGGCGTACCCGATAAGGTGGCTATCATCAGAAATAAAGTCTTAGTGACCTGTATATTCAGTTTTCAAAGTTCAAATGAAAGGTTTCCGATTTTAAGGTTCGGGATTAACCCCTTCACTTGTTTGAACTGGGAGAGGCGTTTTGCACCCCCTCTGAGCAAAATTTTTTCAACTTTTTTTGAAAATAAAAAAGCCGCCTGCTTCAATTAAGAAACAGACGGCTAAATGTTTTTTACACATATTCAATTTTAATTTTCTTTCTTTTTGTTTTTAAGACCTTGAACAGAACATCATCAACTGCGTCTGTGTATCTGCCTTGTTCAATCAATTTGTTTTTTAGATTTATAAGGGAAGCAACAATTTCATTTCTTTCTCTTGTACTTAAATATATATGGTATTTTTCTGTTTTCATACTATCCACCTCGCTGTTTTTATCTGATTTGATGATATATTAAAGAGAAAATTTTATCAAATATGCAAAAAAGGCTTCTGCCCCAAAACAGGGCAAAAGCCTTAAAAATTATGCGATTTTTAGGTTTAGTTGCAAGCCAATGGGGACTATTTCATCTGCCCGAAAACACGTTTTTGAAAAAAAGTGTTGCAAAAGTGTTGCAAAAACGGTTACTCAAAAAGTGCCAAGTCTCGAAACCCGCATAAATACTGGGTTTTTCGGCACATCTAAACCAAGGGGAACTATTCCCACTCAATCGTTCCGATCGGCTTGGGGGTGAGATCCATTACGACGCGGTTGATACCCTCGACCTCATGGGTGATGCGGTCGGTGATATGGTGCAAGAGGGGATAGGGTATCTCCTCTATTGTGGCGGTCATGGCATCGGTGGTGTTCACCGCGCGGATGATTGCCGGCCAGCCCTCATAGCGCTTGCCGTCGCGCACGCCGACGCTCTTGAAGTCGGGCACAGCGATAAAATATTGCCAGACCTTGCCGGCAAGGCCGTTCTTGTCGAACTCCTCTCTGAGGATAGCGTCGGCTTCTCTCAGAGCGTTCAGGCGGTCTCTCGTTATCGCGCCGAGGCAGCGTACTCCGAGTCCGGGACCCGGGAACGGCTGGCGGTATACCATGCTGTGCGGCAGACCGAGAGCCTCACCGACAACACGGACTTCATCTTTGAAGAGCAGCTTTACGGGTTCGACAAGCTCCATCTTCATGTCCTCCGGCAGGCCGCCGACATTGTGGTGAGCCTTTACGCCGTGGGATTCGAGGATGTCGGGATATATCGTTCCCTGTGCAAGGAACTCGATGCCCTCAAGCTTCGACGCCTCTTCGTCAAAGACCTTGATGAACTCGCCGCCGATTATCTTTCTCTTCTTTTCGGGGTCGCTGACTCCGGCGAGAAGATCGAGAAAGCGGTCGGTAGCGTCGATATAGACGAGGTTCGCGTCCATCTGATTTCTGAAAACCTCGATGACCTGCTCGCTCTCGCCCTTGCGCATGAGTCCGTGGTTGACATGGACGCAGACCAGCTGCTTGCCTATCGCGCGGATAAGCAGAGCCGCAACTACGGACGAGTCAACTCCGCCGGACAGAGCCAGCAGGACTCTCTTGCCGCCGACCTGCTCGCGTACGGCAGCGACCTGCTCTTCGATGAACTTGTTCGCAAGCTCGGGGGTAGTGATGCGTTCCATGGATTCGGGACGTACATTACTGCTCATAGTTTGTTCTCCTTGTGAATTTTATTCCCATTCCACCGTTGCCGGGGGCTTTGTAGTGACATCGTAGACCACGCGGTTGACTCCCTTGACCTCGTTGGTGATGCGGTTCGAGACCTTTGCGAGCACATCAAACGGAATGCGCGCCCAGTCTGCGGTCATGAAGTCGTCTGTGGTCACTGCGCGCAGCGCAATAAGGCTGTCGTAGGTTCTCGCGTCGCCCATAACGCCGACGCTGTGGACGTTGGTGAGCACCGCGAAATACTGGTTGATGTCGCGGTCGATGCCGGCGATTTTGACTTCCTCGCGGAAGATAGCGTCCGCATCCTTGAGAATATTGAGCTTCTCCTCGGTGATGTCGCCGAGGATACGCACGGCAAGTCCGGGACCCGGGAACGGCTGACGCCAAACAAGATCCTCGGGGATGCCGAGCTCGAGTCCGACCTTGCGGACCTCGTCTTTAAACAGGTCGCGCAGGGGCTCGATGAGCTCATCGAAATCGATGTGGTCGGGCAGTCCGCCGACATTGTGGTGGCTCTTGATGACCGCCGCGTCGCCCACGCCGCTCTCGATAACATCGGGATATATTGTGCCCTGAACGAAGAAATTCATCCTGCCGAGCCTCTTGCTCTCGTCTTCAAAGACGCGGATAAACTCCTCGCCGATAATTTTTCTCTTCTTCTCCGGTTCGGTCACGCCTGCGAGCTTGGTGAGGAAACGCTCCTGGGCGTTGACTCTGACGAGCTTCATATCAAAGCGCTCGCGGAAGATGTGCTCGACCTCGTCGCCCTCGTTCTTTCTGAGCAGACCGTGGTCAACGAAAACGCAGGTCAGCTGCTTGCCGACCGCTCTGTGCAGGAGCACGGCTGCAACGGAGCTGTCGACTCCGCCGGACATGGCGCAAAGCACGGTCTTGTCGCCTATCTTCTCGCGCAGGTGCTTTACCTGCTCTTCGACGAAGCTTGACATGACCCAGTCGCCCTTACATCCACAGATATCAAAGAGGAATGTTTTGAATATCTCCTCGCCGTACTGCGTATGCATGACCTCGGGATGGAACTGAACGGCGTAGATTTTCTTCTCGTCGTTCTCCATCGCCGCGCAGGGGCAGTCGCGCGTGACGGCAGTCACTTTGTAGCCCTTGGGCGGGTTGCTGATATAGTCCGTGTGGCTCATCCAGCAGACACTCGTATCCTCGGGGATATTTCTGAGCAGTCGGCTGTCCTTGCTGCGGGTCATATCTATCTTGCCGTATTCGCTCTTCGAGCCGCTCGTTTTGACAACGCCGCCCGCCATATATGCGATAAGCTGAGCGCCGTAGCAGATGCCGAGCACGGGGATGCCCGCATCGAGTATCTCGGGCGAATAGTGGGGCGAGCTCTCGTCATAGACGCTGTTGGGGCCGCCCGTGAATATTATTCCGACATAGCCCGCCGCCTTTATCTCGTCGACGGTTATGCGGCTGTACGGTTTTATCTCGGCGTAGACATTGTGCTCTCTGACGCGGCGCGCGATGAGCTGATTGTACTGGCCGCCGAAGTCCAGCACGAGAACCTTCTCATGATTGTCCTGCATGATATCCACCCTTTTTTATCTGACTATAATCTCTTCTCTTCTCGGTCCGTTGGAAACGAGCTTTATCGGCACGCCGATCTCCTTCTCGATGAAGAGGACATAGTCCTGAGCCTCCTTGGGAAGCTTGTCAAACTCTCTTATGCCGCGGATGTCGCACTTGAAGCCGGGCATGGTGACATAGACGGGCTTTGCCTTTTTCAGGCGCGAGGTGACAGGGAAGTCCTTTGTGACTTTGCCGTCTATCTCATAGCCGACGCAGAGCTTTATCTCGTCGAGATACGACAGGCAGTCGAGCGCGGTGAGCGCGACCTGAGTTGCGCCCTGAGCCTCGCAGCCGTAGCGGGTCGCGACGCAGTCAAACCAGCCCATGCGGCGCGGTCTGCCGGTCGTTGCGCCGTATTCGCCGGCGTCGCCGCCGTGGTTTCTCATCTTCTCCGCCTCTTCGCCGAATATCTCGCTGACGAATTCGCCTGCTCCGACGGCGCTCGAATAAGCCTTGGTGACGGTGACTATCTCCTTTATCTCATAGGGCGCGATGCCTGCGCCGACGGCGCCGAAGCCCGCGAGGGTCGACGACGATGTGACCATGGGATAGATACCGAAATCGGGATCTTTGAGCGAGCCGAGCTGACCCTCAAGAAGAATGTTCTTGCCGTCCTTGACAGCCTGGCGGATGATCTTGCCGGTGTCCGCGACATAGGGTCTGACCATCTCGCGAAGCTTCATCATGTGGTCGAACAGCTCGTCCACATCGAGAGTCGGCTTGTGATAGACATGCTCGAGCAGCAGATTCTTCACTTCGCAGACTCTTTCGAGCTTCTCTCTGAGATATTCCTCATCGAACAGCTCACAGACCTGGAAGCCGATCTTCGCATACTTGTCCGAATAGAACGGAGCGATACCGCTCTTTGTCGAGCCGAATTTTTTATCCTTGAGGCGCTCCTCCTCATAGGTGTCGAGCATAACATGATAAGGCATCATGATCTGCGCGCGCTCGGAAACGAGGATATTGGGCTGCGGCACGCCTGCCGAAGTGACATGCTCGATCTCCTTGACGAGCTTCTCGATATCGAGAGCCACGCCGTTGCCGATGATGTTGACCGTGCCGGGCTGGCACACGCCTGACGGCAGAAGATGGAGCGCGAACTTGCCGTAGTCGTTGATTATCGTATGTCCTGCATTGGCGCCGCCCTGAAAACGAATGACCATGTCCGCCTGGGAGGCAAACATATCGGTAATCTTACCTTTGCCCTCATCGCCCCAGTTGGCACCCACAATTGCTCTGACCATACTTAAAACGCACCTCCGAAAAATCAAATACACTTAATTATATATTATCGCCCGCGCGGTGTCAATGAGCCGAAGGGCTCAAAGAGTCGAATTTTGCGGCTTCTCAATTGATTTTATTGGTTATTGTGGTATAATATAAAATGGTATAATTCAAAATCAAAATGTTTTCGCATTCGATATTAAAATCGCCTTTTTCGGCACACAATAATCACGAATATCTGTGAAAGGACTGTGTTAAATGAAGAGACGAAGATTTTTAAGCCTCGCGCTCGCGCTGATGCTCATTATCTCGCTGTGCGCATGCAAAACGAAAGTAGTTGACGACAGCACGGACGCCACCCACGGCAACGCGCCCGTTACGGGTCAGAAGCGCGACGAGACAACGGCTGCGCCGCAGACCACAAAAGCTCCGCAGACGACAAAAGCACCCGAGAACACAACTTTGGCGCAGCGCAAAACGGAGAAAGGCAAGCTCGACCCGAACACCGGAACGTACACCGGGCTCTCCCCGCTGCCGAAGATAAAGCTGACCGCAACCGACCCGCAGAACACGCGCGGGCTTTCAACAGCGACGGTCGGATACAGCTACGGCGTATCCAAAAACGGCGTTCCGCATCAAAACTCGACGAACGCGCAGAAATATTTCGACGAGAAGGGCTTCAACGCCGTCTCGATAGACATGAAGACGAAAGAAAAGGTTCTCTATCTCACCTTTGACTGCGGCTGGGAGAACGGATACACAACAACCGTGCTCGACATTCTCAAGCAGAAGAACGTACCCGCCGCATTTTTCTGCACGCTCTCGAATATTAAGGCAGAACCCGGACTTATCGCAAGAATGATAAACGAAGGGCACATCGTCGGCAATCATTCGACAACCCACCCCGATTTCTCGAAGATAAGCCGTGAGAAGATGGCGACGGAAATCGAGACCTGCGACAACTACCTGCGCGAAAAGTTCGGCTATTCCTCGCCGTATTTCCGCTTCCCGATGGGGTCATATTCCTCCTCGGCGCTCGACCTCGTTTCCTCGCTCGGATATAAATCCGTGTTCTGGTCAGTAGCCTACGCCGACTGGGATGTCAACGACACAAAAGGCAAGCAGTATGCATTCGACACCGTGACTTCGCGCCTGCATCCGGGCGCGGTTATCCTGCTCCACTCCGTCTCGCCCGACAACGCCGCCGCCCTCGGCGATATCATCGACTGGGCGCGCAAGCAGGGCTACGAGTTCCGCTCGCTCGAACAGCTGCCGAAATAAATATTACAAAGCACAGCCCCGCCTCGGGATATTCCGGAGGCGGTTCAGTCTGTCGAAAAAGTCTGTCATTGCACGGACTCAAGGCTCCCCTGTGTAAGGGGAGCTGTCACGGCTAA